>ERZ894223.51-NODE-51-length-111154-cov-83.092998_pt1 | contig 111154 bp, 110 predicted proteins | sample MGYA00380293_ERZ894223 | MGnify/ENA primary metagenome ERZ894223 (study PRJEB32331, sample SAMN06328445) | human gut metagenome | biome: human gut microbiome; feature: stool | host: Homo sapiens | collected 2014-11-05 ...
TACCTTTGCAATAGATAATTAAAACAATAACAACTTAAAGTTAAAGAGCAATGAAAAAGATAATTGAGACAATCAAAAGTAACAGAGAGGAGCTGATTTCTAAGTACTCCAAAATGAAGAAAGAGATTGAAGTCCTTTCTGAAGGAATTAATCAAGCAAGAAAAATGAAAAAAGAAGATGCTGTCAAGAAATTGTGGTTTAAACGAGCAGAGCTTGACATGGAGGCGACAAATATCAATATGACAATCAACGACCTAACAAACGCACTCAATCATCTTGGAGAGAGAACAGATATATTCTGGGGATAATATACATAAGATAAGAGCAATGAAAAGATTTGAATTGATTTACAACGGTATAAAGTCAGAGTTCAACGCTTCTGAAAACGGAGGACGAGGCGGCTCAATGCGTGGAAACAAATGGGTCTCATGGTTTGTTAATTATTCAGTTCGTCCGAGCAAGGCAAATAAGCTTAATATTTCCGAGTTGATAGAATATCACAAAGAAGACGGTTCGATCGAATGGAGCTTTTATTCGAGAATAAGAGTCGAAAGAGGTCACAAAGTTATAGTAAGGGAATTAGAGTGTCGGTAACATGAAATCATCAGTAAGCAACGCATATACCAGTTACGAAACCATAGAAGAGCTGAAATTAGTAACTACGCATGTTGAAGTTGACGAGTGGGGAAGCTTCTTCTCACTCGTCAAAAAGGGGATATATAACCTTTACGGATTCCATCAGTTTCTTAATGAAAAGCCTGAGTTAAGTTTAATAATTCAGGACATAGATGATTACCAAACAGCAATTCAAGAAATGTTGGAAGAAATCGGACTTAATAAAAATGATGTAAACGGTCCTGGCGCTAACCATATGAAACTGATTGCAGCTAATAATAAAGGCGTCATAGTATACGAAACAGAAGTTATGAATTATTAAAAAGTAAGAGCAATGGATAAAGTAAGCAACTATTCAAAACCGATGAGATATACAGTACTAGCACACACCTTCAATACTTTCGAAGAAGCAGGCGAGTACATGAATCAAATTATCTCCAAGGGTACATGTCATATTAACCCTCTTATCAAAGCTTGGAATAAAGGAGTGGTTGTAGCACAATGGATTATTACAGTAACTCAAGAAGGTGTTATTTATAAGTCTGACTTTAAATAAAAAAAGAGCAATGAATATAACAAACGATTTAGTAGCGGAAGAAAGACCAGAATATAAGATTAAGGAGAGTGGTTGTCTTTCATCACTCACATCAGTAGAATTATTAGCTATGCTTTTCGGCAAAAGCTCCACTTTAACACTTCAAAAAGCAAGGGATATTCTCACGCTGACGAACGGAAGCATAATAGGCCTGTCTAAACTTACCACAAAGCAAATAAGGGAAGTAACCAATTTTACAGAACAAAAAGCAAATTCCATACTTGCTGCTCTTGAGTTAGGACGTAGGTCACAGATAGAAGAAACAAAAAACTGCAAAAAGCTTGATAGTGCAGAATGTATATATAACTATATTAAGCCTTATATTGGAAGATTAACCCATGAAGAAGTATGGGGGATACTTATGAACAACACCTTCAAGCCAATCAAGATAAAGAAAATAAGTAGTGGAGGACTTACAGAAACTGCATTTGATGTGCGTATTATTTTAAAAGAAGCACTTCTCAATGACTCTACAGTGATAGCAGTTGCACATAATCATCCAAGTGGTAATAAAAGACCTAGTGCTGAAGATGATAGAATAACAAGCCGACTAAAGCAAGCTTGTGATACCATGCGTATATACCTAGTTGACCATATAATAGCTACAGATTCTGGGTATTACAGCTATTCGGAAGAGGGTAAAATATAGTTCTTATAAAAGATTGAAAATTATTATTAAAATTATTTGTTATTCAAATAGTTTTTAGTATATTTGCAAACAAAACGTGTGAAGATGCACGTGACAGAACCGTTCGTAATCATTGCTCAATTATTTAGGGTTCTAATAGCGATGGTCTGCCTGCATTAACGCGCGCAGACCATTTTTTATCTAACAATAAAAGCAATGAATAAGTATCTAAGAAAGGTTCTTGAAACGCTGAAAACCAACAAGGACATTAAGGCATTGGGGTTCAGCCGTAGAGAGTTGAAGGGTATCGCTGCCAATGTTGCCGATAAACTTAAACTCGAAGATGAAGCTACTGACGAAGATGTCAGTGAAGCAATCAGTAGTGCAATTGATGATGTCTTGCCATTACTGAAACTCACTCAGTCAGCAGTTGACCGCCAAGTCCAAGATTACAAACGCTCTACAGATGATGACTATGATGATGACGATGATGACGACCCAGAGCCAAATCGTAGGAGTCCATCAAGGAAGAATCCTAAGAGCAAAAAGGATAGCGATGATGCTGATTCCGCTACCCTCGCTGCACTCAAAGAACTTACGCAAGTAGTCACAGCTTTGCAAGGTGATGTCAATACTCTTAAAACTGGTAACACCGCCAACAGCAGACGCGCAAAAGTAGAGAAATTGCTCACCGACACTGGCAAGTTTGGAGAAAGACAGCTGAAAGCCTTCTCTCGTATGAGCTTCAAGGATGATGAGGAATTTGAGGATTATCTTGAAGACCTCAAAGAGGATATCGAAGCAGAAAACCAAGACAGGGCAGACCGAGGCTTGGGAAAGCTCGGCAATATTCCCGCACCCGACAAGAATGGTAAAGATAAGAAGGAGGACGAGTTAATGTCAGATGATGAAGTCAAGAAGTTGGCTCAGATGTAATCATCTATTGTTTAATCTTTAAAAAACGAACATGGCAGTTTACGAAAATTACGAACCTGACCTTAAGAAGGTTGACTCGGGTATGGATTCAGTTGTAATCCGTCAGTACAATGGCGGTATCACTGGAGGCAAGTCACTCGATTACACAGGTTTTGACGGCGCAGTGATTCAAGCCGGACATCTAATCGTTAAAAAAGAAGTCGACGGTATTAATGAGTACAAACCGCTAGCTGTAGACGGAAGTACAGGAAAATACCAATCCATTCCAGCCGATGGAACCTCTCCGGCGGGTGTAGTAGTGCGCTCTCGTTTAAAAGGTGAGGCGGTTGCCATTATGGACGATGGTCGTGTTAACGATGTTGCAATGCCTTATCAGTTTAAGGACGAAGACCAGAGAACAGCTTTCAAAACAGCTCTTCCAAATCTTATTTTCGAGCACGATTAATAAGTGTTCTAGTATTTAACTAATAACTGCACAAAAGTATGCATGAATCTCTTTTTATTCAGTTTATAAGGGCCATTTTCCCTAAGCTCAGCCTTTATGTGAAAGAGAAGGAGACCCCGAAGAACCGCACATATCTGTTCAAGACAATGTTGCGTGAGGTATATTCTCCAGATCAGAAATGGGAGGGCACATCAGCAAACACCACCTATGTTGCTGCTGATATCGTAGAAATGGACTCTCCTCTTCCATTGAAGAAGCGTGGTTCTATAGCCACATCAAATGGCAAGCTACCGAAGATTGCCATGAAAAAGACTCTCCTAGAGTCAGACATCAATAATATCAACATTATGAAAGCGCAGTATGATAATTTGGTGACAAAAGCCAACACTCTCCAAGAACAAGGTCTTGTAGAGCAAGCGACTGCAGCAAAACAAGCAGCTGACAATGCAAAGGCTCGTATCATCAATAAACTCATGAATGATGGCGTAGCTTGTTCTGTTGGTATAGAAGAGCGTAATGAGCTGAACTTCTTGGCAGGTCTCTCCAATGGTATTATTGCTGTTGAGGATGCTGACAACTCGGGAAAGGCAATCCGTGTTAACTATGGCTATCTACCAGCAAACAGTTTCCGCACAGCTACTAATGGAGTAACCACTAGAGACGATTTCGAGAAAATCTTCGAAAAGGCAAATGCTGACGGCAACACCATTATCAAGGTAATGCTTGCAAAGAGTCAGTTAAAGAAAATCCGTAAAGAGCAATGGGCAAAGGAGCTTGTTGCTGACTATGAGGGTAAGACATACACAGAAGACTCTAAACTGAAAACGCCATCAGAAAGCTCTTTCTCAGAAGCCTTTGAGGATGAGTACGGAGCTTCAATTGAGACGGTTAACCGAACTGTTGTCATTGAAAAGAATGGCAAGCAGCATTCGGTAAAGCCATGGAACGAGAACAATATCATCTTTATTTGTAACGAAGAGGTAGGTTCGCTCGTTTGGGGTACACTTGCAGAGTCTACAAATCCTGTAGAAGGTGTAAAGTACAGTACTGTAGATTCGTACAAGCTTATCTCTAAGTATTCAAAGAACGACCCTGCTCTACAGGAGGTGACATCTGGACAGGCTCTCATACTTCCCGTCATAGAGGACGTAGATCAGATTTATTTGCTGTCAACAAAGGCTGAGGAGGTGGATGAAGAAGCCGAGAAAACAGACGCTTCCGACGAGTACACTACGTACAAAGGTAAAAAGTACAAGAAAGCAGACCTCATTACAGCCTTGAAGTACGTAGGAGCTAACGTCAAGTCAAACTCAACAGACGAGACTCTGGTAAAAGCTCTGAACGCTCTTAGCGACGAAGAAGAAGCAAGTGTTCTCGCAGGGTTAACAGAACAGTAAAAATTTGAAATAAGACAATTATGAAGACAATTTTGCAAGCGCTGATAGACGAAATCCACTATCCTATACCGATTGGGTTCGTCGAAAACAAAGTGATAGAAAGGCAACTTGATGGTGGAGATTTCTTCACTTTCGAAGTAGCGCAATCGAAAGAGTGGAAGGGAGCGCTTGCAGATTGCCTTTATTCTCTCATACAGGCTGTAAACTTATCTGAGTCAGACAAGAGCATAGGCACACTATCTGACAAGGATAAGGAAAGGCTGTTAGTTCGTATCAATGCACTTTATAAGGCTATTGGTGAAACTCCTGCAATGGGTCAACCAATGGTTTACATAGGATGTTAGAAAATGGCAGTATTGGATTTCTCCGCCCATACATTGGATTATAAAGAGATTGTAGGCGGACATGAAAATGATAATGGAGACTGGGTGCAAGGTTCTGAAAAATGGATGGAGAACTATTGTAAGTGCGACATTGTTCCTGCAGGAAAGGCAAATGTTATTACAATACCAGACGGCTCTACACAAAACTATTCTTACACCATCTACAACTTGCCAAGAACGTGTAAAGAATTTAAGTATGGAGACACTATCAGAATCAAGCTCTTAGGTAAAGTTCTCAGAGAGTTTAAAGTACTTGGGTTCCATCGCTATCAACTGCAATGTAAAATTTGGATATAATGGGAGCGCGACTTGTAAATACTCAAGATGGCATTAAACGTTTCTTTGACGATGCTTTTGAAGTTATCAGAAAGGAAATTATTATTGCTTTCTCAAAATTAGGAGAAGAGTCTACAGCAAGAATCCGTGATCGCTCAGCAGAAGAAAGTTGGATAGACCATACCTCTAACCTCAGAAGTTCTATAGGATATGCCATATACGACCATGGCCTAAAGTCCATAGAGTCGACCTTTGCCACTCTGGGAAGTGGCGCAGAGGGTTCTTCAGAAGGAAAGAAAATGGTTCAAGAACTCGCTTCGGAATACTCCAAGGTGTTTGCATTAGTAGTAGTAGCTGCTATGAACTATGCAGACTTCGTAGAAGCCAAAGAAAACAAAGATGTGCTTGCGTCCACTGAGTTATGGGCACGTTCTGTAGTAGACGGAAAACTCAAACTCGCCTTGGATAAAGCAATAGGAATAATCAACAAGATGAAACTATGAAATCAGACATTGACATTAAAGACGACGGCATAAAACAAAACACACATCAATCACATAAAGCACAAGTAATCAAGAGATTTAGAAGTCTACACCAACAATAGTAAATTTGTCATTTTGTGTTACTTTGTTTATATTTGTTGGTAGTAATTTGTTACTCTAAATATAATAATTTGAAAACTATGGATAAGAAAAAAATTAAAGAGCCAGTCAGACTAAGAGAGAAAGAGTTGAGCAATGGCAATATTTCATTGTACTTGGATTGCTATGATAATGGCAAACGCAAGTATGAGTTTCTACGTTTGTACCTCATTCCAGAAAGGACGAGAGAGGATAAGCTGAAGAACGAATATACCCTACGTCTCGCAAACGCTGTCAAGGCAAAGCGTATCATCGAAATGCAAAACAATAAGTTCGGTTTCTCCAATGCGGGCATAAATCGAGAAGCAGATTTCTTCCTCTACTTCGACAAACACGTCCAAGAGCATGGACGCAACAAGAAATACGTGCGTAAGAAGATCAAAGAGTTCTGGCACAAAGAGAAGCTTCCATTCAAATTCATTGACAAGGATTTTGTGTTGCAATTCTTAGCCTTCCTACGAGAGCATAAATTCAAGGGGTTCAACGATAGCTGCAAACCTCAGTATTTAGCCAAGAACACTATACTGATATACTTCCGATTCTTTTCTGCCGTACTCAACCAAGCAGTAAACGACAACATCTTGGATTTCAATCCTGCCGAGAAGATAGACCCCAAAATCAGACCTAAGGGAGAGAGTAGCCACAGAGAGTTTCTGACAGAAGAAGAACTTGTTACATTAGCATCCACACCAACCATCTACAAGCATACATCTACCATCTTTCTGTTTTCGTGTCTCACTGGACTACGTTTCTGCGATGTCACCACCCTCAAATGGGAAAACCTCATACCAACTGACGCAGGAGGTTACAGATTGGTTCTCATTCAGAATAAGACCAAGGTACGCTTGGAGTTCGAACTTCCACAGTCGGCATTCAACCTTCTACCGAAAAGAAGTGCAATCTCAAAACCTACAACGAAGATATTCGGAAAAAAGCATGACGATTCTGTCGTCAACATTCAGTTGAGAAAATGGGTTGCTGATGCAGGGATCAACAAGCATGTCTCATTCCATGTCTCACGGCACACATTTGCCACCCTCATGCTTGCCAAGGGGGCTGACCTTTACACCGTCAGCAAGTTATTAGGGCACACCAGTATAAACAACACTCAGATATATGCCAAGGTCGTGGACGAAGCAAAAATGAAGGCTTTAGACCTTCTTCCTAACCTCAAAACGGAAAAATGAAAAATTTTCGCAAATTTTAAAGGTTAAAAGTATTTGTCTTTCAAATATTTTCGTATCTTTGCAATATCAAATAATAAACAAATAGTAACAAACAAAACTAATGTCTATGAATCAAAAAGATTTCATTGAAATTGAGCAGAGAGCAAATGAGCTTGGCTCTCCTGCAGCAAAGATCATCCTCATCCTCACTAACGAGGTCAAGGAACTTGCAAGTAAGGTTGGCAAGGCGTTTTTCAATGTCAAAGAAGCAGCCGAGTACACTGGGATATCAAGACAGCTCATCTATAAGGCTGTAAGAAATAGAGAAATTGCCTACTATCAGCCAAGTGGCAAAGGAGGTAGTTCCAAATTGTTCTTCAAACGTTCTGATTTGGATGCGTATTTATCACGCAACTACACTCCTGCCAATGCTGATGTAGAAGCAGAAGCAGCCGACTGGATATAAATCTTATTCTCGTATGAAGATGTACGACACCCAATGTTGAACGTAAGCACTTACTCACTTCACATTAGAACAAGAACACTATGGCAAACGAGAGCAATGAATCGGCAAGTTTCAAAAGACTAAAGACATCTTTTAAGGCACTTACAGCCGCAGAACGATTAGATTTTCTAATTGATGTCGAATGGTGGATTAAAAGCGGTACTCCTCCTCGCCTAACAGGAAATCCCTTGTTAGTTTGGCTTCAAATGAAGTCAATACTTGACGAGAAAGCCAAGAAACGAGAGAGACTACAAATGGTTTGTTTTTATTCGTCTGAAGACATGCGAGAACCTCTAAAAAGAACAGAATTATCATGACAAAGGACGAAAAGAAAGGAAGTTTCATTCTATATGACATTCACTATCAGACCATTGAAAACCTTGGTTTGAGCCGTGAAGAGAAAGGGGATTTGTTCGATGCAATCTTCCAGTATCACATGAATGGAACAACAGAGGTTGAATTGTCAACACTGGCATTTGCAGCATTCCAATTCATCAAAACCCAAATAGACAGAGACACCGCTCGCTACAAAGAAGTCTGCGAACGCAGAAGAATGAACGGTGCAAAAGGTGGAGCACCCAAGGGCAACACTAATGCAAAGAAAGCAGACGGAGAGCCTACTGTAAAGTCAGAAGAAGACAATGAGCATGGTGATGAAACCTTGAAAACCGAAAACAACCAAAACAAGCAAATGGTAGTTTTTCAACCAAAACAACCAAAAGCAACCAAAACAACCTGTAATGAGAATGAGAATGAGAATGAGAATGAGAATGACTATGGTGTTACTAACGTAACATACATAAAAGAATATAAAGAAGAGACAAGCTCTTCTATGTCATTTGACGGAGCAAATGACGCTCTGCACCAGTCTGAGAAAGAAGAGAGTGTCAAGGTAGCTATGGTGAAAAAAGAGTGCGATATTGATTTTAATAAATTGGCTGAATACTTCAACTCCAAACTTCCAAGCAATGGTATGCCACAAGTGCGTAGCATTACGCCAAAGCGCAAGGCGGCAATCTTAGCGCGAGAGAAAGAGCATGGGAAGAATGCCATAATCCAAGTTATAGACAATGCCACGGAATCCTCATTCCTCAACGGAGATAATAACAGGGGGTTTGTAGCCTCCTTTGACTGGATATTCCGTCCCAATAACTTCCCTAAGGTATTGGAGGGTAACTATGCGAGGAGAACAATAATGGGGCAGTCCAACAATGGAGCGTTAGGAAGGATAAACGACGCAATGACATTAGCTGAAAGCCTTTTAACCCAATAAAGCCCTACAAAGGGCTAAAATTTCGTATTCCTACACACATACACCATTTCAATAAAAAGCCGTCAAAACAAAAAAAAACGGCTCTATGCTAAAAAAACAGTTACACCCAACAACCCAAGTTTTAAAATATGGCATTGAAATTCGTCATAAACGAAACAGAAGAAGGAAATATTCACTTCAAAATAAAAGGACATGACATAGAATTAGCACCTCATGCAGCAGGTGTTCTATGTAACAGTCTTGCAGAATTTCTCACAGAAAAAAGATTCCCGATATATCCAGTAACAACATTCTACTACTGGTATTGCAAAAGGATGCGAGGAGAACGTCTGCGTCTTACGCCAGGCCAGCAAGAAGCGTATGAAAAATTCTGCAAGAAGAAGCGAGAGGAAGCAAAACAAAAATGGAGGTCATTATGAAACTAAGAGAATATCAAAATACAATATCCAACCAAGCTGTTGAGAAACTGCACAACTTAGGTTGCTGCTATCTCTCAATGGAGTGCAGGACTGGCAAAACCATCACTGCCCTTGTCACTGCTGCGAGGTTTGGAGCAAAGAGCGTGCTTTTCGTAACCAAACTAAAGGCGATAGGTTCGATAGAGAGTGATTATAAGCTACTCCATCCCTGCTACTCCATCCAAGTTGTGAACTATGAGAGTGCGCACAAGGCAGAGGGTGATTTCGACCTTATCATCTTGGATGAAGCCCACTCATTGGGAGCATACCCTAAACCATCAAAGCGCGCAGAAACACTGAAAGCGCTCTGTAAGGGCAAAACTATTCTCTACCTATCGGGAACACCATCCCCCGAAAGCTATTCGCAATTGTACCATCAGTTCTACGTTTGCGAGCACTCACCATTCAAGGATTTCAAGACATTCTACAAATGGGCTAAGGCTGGCTTCGTTCACATCAAGCAGAAGAAATTAAATGGCTACCTCATCAACGACTATTCGGATGCCAACAAACAGAAAATAGATCAGTACACCAAGGATTTGTTTATCTCATACTCGCAAGAGCAAGCAGGCTTCTCAACCAACATCATAGAGCACATAGAGAGCGTGAAAATGCTACCACAGACCAAGAATCTTTGTGAGGCGCTAAAAAAAAACAAGGTCGTACAGAAGAACGGAGTAACAATTCTTGCCGACACTCCTGCCAAGATGCTGTTGAAACTCCATCAGATTTCATCGGGCACCGTCATAGACACAGAGGGGACACACAGAATCTTTGACTACTCCAAAGCTGAGTATATTAAAACACACTTCCAAGGCAAGAAAATAGCATTGTTCTATGTGTACCAATCCGAGGAGAAACTTCTAAAGCAAGCGTTCCCAAACTGGACCGAATCGCCTGATGACTTTCAGAAATCAGAAAGCAAAGTATTCATTTCCCAAGTCCGCAGAGCGAGAGAGGGCGTTAGGTTGGATAGTGCCGATGCGCTCATCTACTACAATATGGAATATTCCTACCTCTCGTATGAGCAAGGAAGAAACCGTCTTGTGTCGAAAGAACGCACAACACCTGCAGATGTTTACTTTCTTTGCTCTGATTGCGGTATAGAGCAAGACATCATGAAAGCAGTCAGAAACAAGCAGAACTTCACTTTATCATACTATAATAAGAGAAAGAAATCATGCCAAACAGCATTCCCTCAAATCCGAGATTGGAATCCGTCATTCAGTCTTCGCTGATCAAGAAGTATGAGAGTCAAGGTTACATGGTGGTAAAACTCATACTAACAAACAAGTCTGGCATTCCGGACCTACTGCTTCTGAAAGATGGCAAGGCTTCATTCGTGGAAGTAAAACGCCATAGACAGAAACCAAGACCATTGCAAGAATATCGTATCAATGAACTTCGTAGTCTCGGATTTGAAGTCCATGTAGAAAATGGAACTTGACAGGTGTACAAATGGAACAATTCTCGTGCGTGAGGTCAAATAAAGACCTTACAGCGAGTTCATACAGCAAAAACAATAAATTATACCATTCAAATAAAATAATAACTTATGAACAAAAAAAACGAAGAAATCCAAAAGATGTTTGTGGATGCAATAGTAGAAGCACCCATAGAGTTTAATTTGGAAGGTAAATATTTCTGCATATACCCAAAGTGTTTCGGTGTAAATGCCTTGGTGAACAATATCCGTAGGCACTTGGATATAAGCGAAGAAAATGTGCAGATAAACCCAATTCTTGAATGTCTGCGCATTTGCCAAGAAAAAAGGTCGCTTGTACTTCGGTTAATTACATTATGTACCTGCAAAGGACAAAAACAAATCACTAATGCGGCTTTCATAGAAAAAAGAATGAAGTTCTTTGATGAACACATGGAAGAAAGCGATATGGCAAATCTATTGCTCCACTGCCTACAAGATGATAGCGAAAAACTTGCGACTTTCATGGAAGAACTTGGAATAAACGAACAACTTAAAAAGAAAAAAGCTATTATAGAAGCAAAAAGTAAGAATCAATGCAATCAAGTAAGTTATGGAGGTGTTACCCTTATGGGAAGCATTATTGGATGGTTTTCAGAACGCTTCGGATGGACTGCAGACTATATTATTTATGGAATTAGCTATGTAAATCTGATGATGATGTACTATGACCATTTTGAAAGCGTATATCTCACAGAAGAAGAAGTAAAGAGACTGCCAGTTAAAATGCGATTGCCAAAAGAAGAAATAATAGATGGCAATGATTATAATGCAATCATGAAGGCAGTAAAAGAATCCGAAGAAAACCCATTATAAGAAGAAAACCCATTTTATAAATAGAGCATTTATTACGATTGGTTCTGTCACGTGCATCTTCAAAAACAAGAAAAATCGTAATAAAATGGGAACATTAAAATTTGAAATAACTGGAACGTGCGAGAGTTTGAAAAATGCGCTACGAGACGCACAAACGGCATTTCACACCACCGCAGACGCTGCAGAGCAGCAAGGACAGAGAATTGATGCCTTGCTTGGCAAACTGAAAGAAACAGCAGCAATGATAGGCGTAGGCTTCGGAGTAAAAGAGTTTGGAAGAAAGGTCATGGAGGTTAGAGGTCAATTCCAACAGTTGGAAATGGCTTTTAACACCATGCTCCAAAGTGAGAGCAAGGCGAATGACCTTATGAATCAATTAGTACGAACAGCTGCTACAACTCCATTCGACTTGCAAGGTGTCGCTGAAGGAGCAAAGCAACTACTTGCCTATGGTACATCGGCAGAAGAAGTGAATGGTACACTTGTACGCCTTGGAGACATAGCAGCCGGGCTTTCAATTCCTCTGAATGACCTCGTTTGGCTGTATGGAACAACCATGACCCAAGGTAGAATGTTTACCCAAGACCTACGACAATTCCAAGGAAGGGGTATTCCTATCGCTGAAGAGATAGCCAAAATCAAGGGTGTGGCTGTAGATGCCGTTGGAGAGCTCGTAACAGCAGGCAAGGTTACATCAGACGTAGTAAAGCAAGCCATTGAGAACATGACTGCAGAGGGCAGTAAGTTCGGTGGCTTAATGGAAGCACAGAGTCATACAATAACTGGTCAGATAAGCAACATCGAAGACTCTATAGACATGATGTTCAACTCCATAGGTCAAAAATCCGAAGGTGTTATCAACACCACACTTAGCGGAGTTTCGTATGTTATTGACCATTGGGAACAGGTCGGAAAGGTAATTCTCACCGTTGCCACGGCATTTGGAACTTACAAGGCTGCGTTGCTTGCTGTCATTGCTGCGCAGAAGATTGTAGCGATGGCAAAGACCGCAGAAGCCTTTATCTCACTTGCCAAAGGTATCACCACGGCCAAGGATGCGATGCTTCTCTTCAACATTGCAACCAAAGCCAACCCTTTGGGACTTATACTCGGCATCATAGCCTCAGCCGCAGCAGCCTTTGCTCTCTTTGGTGACAGCACAGACGAAGCAACTGAGAAGCAGGAGAAGTTTGGAGAGAGCGCAGACAAGGCGGCTGAAAAGGCAGAATCTCTCTTTGCAATTCTCCAGTCAGCCTCATCAACAAGCAAAGTACACAAGGATGCTTTGAACGAGCTTAAAGGTATTGCTGATGAATATGGCATTACACTAAGCAAGGAAGGAGATTTGACCCAACAGCTTATAGACAAGAAAGAAGCTCTAATAGGTGTTATTCGTGAGGAAGCGATAGAACGCCAGCGTGCCAATGACATAACCGATGCGTCTGATGCCTATCAGAAGAATATCCAAGATCTGAAAGACAAGATAAAAGACAGTCTTTCAGATGATTTTTCCGATATGCAGAAGAACCAACTTGTGAACCTCATATCGGAAGAAGATATTAAGAAAATCACGGAAGCCTACAAAGCGATGATTAATGCACAAAAGAAATCAGTTGAACTCACTGGTTCTTGGAACTCTCGCTTTTCTACAGAACAAATAGGAACATACAATAAAACAATATCAGACCTTGCCGAAAAGGTAGGAGTGTATAGCAAAGCACTCGGTGTTAGCGAAAGATCTGCCAATGCCGCAAAGCGAGCAATTAAAAACAACGGAATGGCACTTGCCACTACTCGCAAGGAATATGACGATACCATCAATGCAACAAATAAAGCTGCCGCAGCAGCACAAAGTGCAGAAATGGCTACTGATGGACTTACAGAATCACAAAGAAGCCTGTCAGACAAAACAAGAATGGCAAAAGAAAATGTGAACGACCTTGCCAACGAGATAAAGAAGATGATAGAGACATACAACAATTCCAACATCAACATTAAAATCTCGTATGAGGAGTTAAACACTCCTCCTACATGGATGCAAGGCGTGGCACAAAAGATGTCGTCAGACCAACTGAAAGACCTTGCATCCATGCACCAGTCAAGAGCGAACCGTATGCGCAGCCACAAAGCGCAAACAGGACGTGCCCTTGTAATGAAGAACCAACAAGGCTATTACACAAATGAGCGTGAGGAGCAAGTTATGGCCGGTCAGTATGCCATTCTTGCCCAACATAAGAAAACAGAGGAGGAAAACGCTCGCAGGGCTGCGGAGGAAGCAAAAAAGAAGAAAACCAAATCCACAACAAAGAAAGTAGACAAAAAGCAGCTGGAGCAGCAGCAAAAAGACTATGCCGCCTTGTTAAAGAAGAATGAGCAAGAACGGAAGCGTGAAGCCGAGGACTTAGCTTTCTCTACAACAGAAGCCGAGATTGCCGCAATGAAGGACGGAACAGACAAAACCATTGCCCAAATAAACCTTGACTTCAAGAAAAAGGAAGCCGAGATAAACCGTTCCTATGAGGACTTGAAGCAGCAGAAGATTGACAAAGCAAAAGAGTTATGGAAAGCAAACCCGAAGAACAAAGACAAGGTATTTGACGAAAAGACCGTTGACACCTCATATTCCAAAGCAGAGACGGACAATTATAATGCCCAACTCAAAGCTAACCAAGAGGAACACGATAGAGCCCTTGCCGAGGAGTTCGCCAAAGAACACCAAGCACTGAATGACTATCTGAAGGAGTATGGCGACTACCAACAGAAAAAACTTGCCATTCAGCAGGAATACGCAGAAAAGATTGCCAAAGCACAAACACAAGGCGAGAAAATGTCGCTGCAAGCAGCTTTGGATAAATCCTTGTCAGATTTGTCAACCTCGGAACTGAAAGCAAGTATAGACTGGGAAGGTGTCTTCAATGACCTTGACAGTGTATCGTTGGAATACCTACAGAAGCTAAAAAAGCAGTTGCAAGGCATGCTGTCTGCAAAGGACATCACGGCAGAAAACGCTCAAGTCCTTGCTGCCCAAATCAACAAAATTGACGCTCAAATTACCTCGAAGAAAAGCGAGTGGAAATCTGCATTTGGTCTTGTCATTCCCGAGTTGGAGAAGATACGCCAGTTGGAAAAGGAAGCAGCCGATGCACAAGACGAAGTCGTGAGAGCCACTAAGGAATACAACGACTCTCTGAAAGAAGTGGAACAGACGCAGCAATCCATTGTTGACCTGCTTTCGCAGAACGGCATACAAGCAAAAACTTCTGACATCACCTCACAGAATAGCCAAGGATATATTGACCAATTTTCAAGCGCAGGAAAGGACACAAAGGAACTTACTGACCTGTTCTCCAAGTTAGGGAAAAAAGAGCGAGAATTGACAAAAAACACGCAAACTCTCAATACTGCTACAACGAAAGCCGGGCAAGCGGCAGCAAAGGCAGGTGGCAGTTTCGCATCAACCGTTGCCATTATTGATGAAGTTATCCAAAAGGTCAATAAGAATGTACAATCAGCAGTCGGACTTGTGGACGAGTTGGGTATGGCTGACACTAAGTTCGGACAAGGCTTTAGTTCATTCGCACAAAGCAGTCAGTATGCAACAGAAGCATGGAATAGTCTAAAAAGTGGAGATTTTGTAGGCACCGCAAAAGGTGTTCTTGGCTCTCTCCGTACCCTTGGTGACGCCCTTGGTGATTGGGGTATATCCGGATTTGGTAGCAGTGATACAAACCTTGCAAAAGATATTGAGAGATTAACTGCAAGCAATGAGAACTTACAAAAGTCCATTGATGTATTGTCCGACAAAATGGATAAGGCAACCTCTATGTCTGAAATCACACAGACGTCTGAGCAACAGAAGAAATATCTTGAGCAATCCATCAAGAATACTCAGGAAATGATGAGCCGTGAGGGTAAGGTTTACTCAAATGGTTTTCTTGGTATCGGTGGCAGTAAATCGTCTAACTATAAAATAAACAAAGCTGTTTCATCCTCAGAATGGGAGCGAGTAAGTTCTATTGTAGGACGTTCAGTCAGAAACGCAAGCGATTTTTGGAACTTGACAAGTGAAGAAATGGCTAACGTGGCTGCTTATGCCGGAGACATATACGACAAGATAAAGCAACACGCAGACGACGGCAAAGGGAATGCTGCCCAGTACATGGATACATACATTAGCTACTATAAGCAGTTGGAGGAGTTGGAGAACACACAGAGAGAAAAAATGACTAACATTTCTTTCGATAATGTGAAGAGCGAGTTTTCCGATTTGCTGTCTGACATGAACTCCGAAACGGAAGATTTCACGAATAACTTTGAGGAGATGATGCGGAATGCTATTGTCAACTCTCTTATGGTCAGCAAGTATAACAAGATGTTGGAAGATTGGTATAAGGCATTCTCCAAGGCTATGGAGGACGACACCATTACTGAGACCGAGAAAAACAACCTCAAAAGCCAGTACGACAGCATTGTTGCCGATGCAAAAAGTGAACGTGATGCTCTGATGAATACGCTTGAACTTGGCACAACAAGCAAAAGCCAATCCGCCACAAGTGGAGGATGGCAATCAATGGGTCAAGAAACGGCAGACGAACTGAACGGACGTTTCACAGCTCTACAGATAGCGGGAGAGCAAGCAAAAGTAAACACTGACTTGATTGTGGTTGCTGTTAATACTCTTGTAGCCAAAACCGACGAGAATTTCGCCTCTGTGTCAGAAATAAGAAATATGATGATAATGACTAACAGCTATCTGGAAGACATCAGAAAGTATGCAATACTCACCTACAATGACTTTGGAAGTAAGTTGGATGAAATGAACAGAAGATTAAATGAAATGTAAGCAACAAGCACAACACTTCATTAAAAACGCTTCGTTTTTCTATATTTGTGTACAAAACAATTAAAAAAGTGTGGATTAAAGATACAAATCCACACTTTTAAGAAGTTAAATATATTTGTATGACAAATATTTAGTATCTTTGCATACGAAGAAATTAATGTCGTATAAACTTATAACCACAAGTATATGAAGAAAATATTAGTTATTGCTCCTCATGGTGACGATGAAGTCCTTGGTTGTGGTGGTTACTTATTACAGCAATCAAAAGAAGGAGCAGAAATACACATCATACTTGGAACAATCGGAGGAACAGACAAAAGACAATCTTTTGCTGTTCGTCTGATTGAAAGCAAGGCTGTAGCTAAACGTATAAAAGCACATCTTGTTTACTTATACCCCAATATGGATGCACTTTTAGATACGCTTCCCTCTCGTGACATAATAACAAGACTTGACGAAGAAATAGACAAAGTCCGTCCCGATGAGATATTCGTCAATTACAGAAGCCATCACCAAGACCATATCAAAATGTATGATTGTGCAATAGCTTCCATCCGTCTGCGTGAGGGATATTCCCCAAGATTGGTGGCTCTTTATGAATATCCGTTCGTCACCGATGGCATGGACTTGATAAAAGGAGGCAAGATGTACTGTAATATCACTGATGTTATAGATGAGAAAGTAGCATTATTCAATCTATACGCAAGTCAGATACGGCAAACGCCATCACCTCTCAACGAGCAAGGTATAAAAAAACTCGCATCTATACGTGGTATGGAGTGCGGTATGGAATATGCGGAAAAGTATTACATTCAAAAAATGATTTTATGAAAATAGTTACTATACATCAGCCAGAGCATTTGTCCTATCTCGGTTTTTTCCACAAGGTATCAATGGCAGATACACTTGTGCTTCTTGACAATGTGCGGTACGAGAAAAACTACTTTCAGAACCGCAATAAAGTCAATACAAGCGCAGGAGTGAGATATGTTACAGTGCCTGTCACTAACACCCATACTGACATTTCAGAAGTTCTGATAGCTGACAATTACGAGTTTGTCTGTAAGAAGAACGCAAAGACCATAGAGCAAGCCTACAGCAAATGCCCTTATTGGAGCAAGTACGGAAATTCTTTCTTGGATATATATACGGACTATGACGTATACCTGTCACTTTACAACGAAAGGCTGTTAAAATTTATCCTCAATGCTCTTGCCATAGATGTGGATTTAATAAAAGCCAGCAGCCTCAATGTGATCGGAGCAAAGACGGAACTTCTTGCATCCATACTCACAAACGTCGGAGCAGACAAGTACATATCGGGATGCAGTGGTCGTGACTATTTGAAACTTGAAAAGATGCCTGTGCCAGTCGAATTTCAGCAGTTCGCTCATCCTATATACACGCAGTGGGGAAAGACGGAATTTCAGCCTTGTATGAGTGTAATTGACGCTTTGTTTAACGTCGGGTCTGATATAATGAACATTATAAAATCGTGCAACAATGGGAAAGGAAGATAAAACGACAAATGGGATGGTTGTCCATTACATGAACATAGAAGAATTGATACCTGCCGACTACAACCCTCGGAGAATCACTCCCGAAGATAGACGGAACATAAAGGATAGTCTTGAGAAATTCGGCTTCGCCGAGCCTGTGATTATCAATCAAAATCCACAACGTAAGAACATCATCGTGGGAGGACACCAACGTGTGACCGTAGCAAAGGAAGAACTCGGCTATAAGGAGGTGCCTTGTGTCTTTGTGAACCTCGACTTAAAAGAGGAGAAAGAGCTGAATGTACGCCTCAACAAGAACCAAGGAAGATGGGATAATGACAAACTGCAGGAACATTTCAATTTCGATTTCCTCAAAGACATTGGCTTCACTAATTCTGATTTGAGTTTTTGGCTGTCTGACTACGCCAAGAAGTTCAACAGTATTACAAACAACAACTGCGATATGCCAGTAGTACCAAAGTTCTCTGAGAAGTATGCCTGCGTAGTCATTATCTCTACAAATGAAATTGATACTTCATACCTCAAGACTGCGTTGAAAATAGACAAATGCAAGTCCTACAAAAACACACGGACAGGAGAGGGAATGGTTATCAGTGTTGAACACTTCAAAAAAGCTATAGATGGCAGTAAAGATTGAAATCGTAATTCCCTCAATGGGTCGAGCCGATAGAGTGATAACTAAAGATTGCATCACTCATGGCATACTTTGTGTTCCCGAGAGCGAAAAACAAGCCTATGAGGAGCACAACCCAGGCATGAATATACTTACCCACCCCGACAGTTTGAAAGGTCTTGCCTTGAAGCGCCAGTTCATCTATGAGCATTATCCAAACTCGTTCCAAATAGACGACGATATAAAATCCATTAATCGCCTATATACGGAGAGCGGAGAGAAAACCTCATTATCGGCAGAAGAAGCCTATGATGTCATTCAGTTCGTTGGCAACATGGCGAAGTTGGCTGGATGCTATTTGTTTGGTCTGAACCACAACGGCAACCCTTTGGGGTATCATGAGTTTCGTCCTATACGATTGACCGGACCACTCAACGGCTGCATTGGTCTGCTTGAAGGGAGCAAGCTCTATTTTGACAAGAGAGCTGTCGTGTCCGAGGACTACTGGATTGCGGCATTGAACGCATACCACCACAGAATGATGTGGATTGACGAGAGGTTTTCAATAGTAGGCACAGACACATTCCATAATAGCGGTGGATGCTCCAACTACCGAACATTGGAGCAAGAAGCCGAGGATACAATGTTTCTCCGTAAAACTTTCGGAGAGTGCATCACCTTGAAAAAAGACACCTCCATAGCAAAACGGAAGCATCCATATCAACGTGGATTAAATATTCCGTTCTAACAAGCTGATTTTCAGAAAATTTGCTTGCGCATTTCAAATATTCAGATTACGTTTGCACCAGTAAAACAATATAACATACTGAATATGAGTACATTTCAAATGAAACCAACGAAGCACGGCTACAACTTCTTTGAGGTTGCCAGTGCTTTTCAAAAGTCCATCAGAAGATGCGACGAGAAGCAAGCAATGTTTTGGGCTGTAGAACTCTATGAGAGCGGCTATCAGCGTTATGCGTGGAAACGCATGCTTATTATGAGTTGTGAGGACTGCGGACTTGGTGAACCAACCACAAACACCATCATCTTCAATCTGAAGCAGACATACGACTATCTTGTATCACTGAAAGAGCGGTCGTTGCCCGAAAAGTTGCCATTCACCCAAGCTGTTCTCCAACTGGTTCACTCACGCAAGTCACGATTTGTTGACCTTGCTATCTCTGTCTACTGGCAAGAGAACGCTACCAAGCATTACGATATGCCAGACTATGTATTTGATATGCACACGCTTCGTGGCAAGCAAATGGGACGTGGACTTGACCACTTCTATGCAGAAGCCGCAAAGATAAACAATGCGAACAAAATGCCAAATGAGGAAGCCTTTGAGCAGATTGCAATGGAAGCAGACAAGGCAGCCATACACCCTCAATACAAGGAGAACATTAGTTGTACTAAGAAAGAATCTGATGCCCTTGCACAAGGCAACCTCTTTGAGCAGCAGTAATTCGCTCAAATAAGATTCATACATGAACAACAAACAACCACTCACAAAAAAGCAGAAAGAGTTTCTGAAAGCTTTTGATGGTGTCGCAGGTAATATTTCTATGGCTTGCAGACAAACAGGCATAAAAAGCAGAACAACTTTCTATCGTTGGATGGAGAATGACGAATTTAAGGATGCGGTTGAGAATGTCAACGAGAGTTTTATAGACTTGGCAGAATCTCAACTGCGTTCTGCCGTTGCATCAGGAAACCTCAATGCTGTATTCTTCCTTCTAAAGACAAAAGGAAAGAGTCGAGGTTATACAGAAACCGTAGAACAGAATGTAAATATAAACAGTTTTGAACAGTTAATGAAAGATTTCGCCAAAGAAGAAGATTAATGGTAAGTAGTAAAGTCGCACTTCGCAAGATGAGAGAATGGCATGATGATTGGTGTACATTCGCCAAAGATGTCCTACATGCTCGCCTTGACGAAGAGCAAAAAGCGATACTGCGGTCTGTGCAACATAACAAAATGACTGCGGTAGCCAGTGGCACAGCGAGAGGTAAAGATTATATCGCTGCCTGTGCCGCTATGTGCTTTATGTACCTTACTCCAAAATTCGACAAGAGCGGTAATTTAAGTGAGAATACAAAAATAGCCATGACTGCACCTACAGGTCGTCAAGTCACAGATATTATGATACCCGAAATATCTCGTCTTTTCAAAAAGGCAGGATTTCTCCCCGGCAGACTTCTCTCAACAGGTATTCGTACAGACTATGAGGAGTGGTATCTCACTGGCTTTAAGTCTGCAGAAGACAACACAGAGGCATGGTCTGGATTTCATGCCGTAAACACCATGTTCATCGTAACCGAAGCATCGGGTATCTCTGATATTACATACAATGCAATTGAAGGCAACCTACAAGGTAATTCTCGGCTTTTGATAGTATTCAACCCTAATATCACTACTGGCTATGCAGCAAGAGCTATGAAATCAAGTCGCTTCTCTAAATTCCGACTTTCTTCTCTCAATGCAGAAAACGTGGTAAGCAAGAAAAATATTATACCAGGCCAAGTGGATTACGAATGGGTGAAAGACAAGGTGGAAGCGTGGTGTACGATGATACCACACAATGAATTTGATGAAGGTCGCGGAGATTTCAAATGGGAAGGTGGCAGCTACACGCCCAACGACCTATTTCGTGTAAAAGTTCTCGGTATGTTTCCGAGAGTTTCCGAAGACACACTCATACCTATGGAATGGGTAGAATTAGCCAACAAACGATGGCGAGAATTGCAAGATGAAGGTTATGTAACCAAAAGACATCTTCGTCTTGGTGTAGACGTTGCAGGAATGGGACGAGATAGATCTTGTTTCGTGGCTCGCTTCGACAATTATGTTTCTGAAATAAAGTGCCATAATTCGAGAGGAACAGCAGACCACATGGAAGTTGCAGGTATTACACGAAGTTACCTCATGTCTGACAAAAAAGCAAAGGCTTTCATTGATACTATTGGAGAGGGAGCAGGAGTTTATTCAAGACTGGTCGAACAACAATGCTCAAACGCTTACTCATGCAAGTTTTCAGAAAGTGCAAAGAACCTACACGATGTGACACACTGCTATACATTTGCGAATATGCGAGCATATCTGTTTTGGTGTATACGTGATTGGTTAAATCCGAAAAATGGATTTCAGCCAGCTTTACCTCCCGATGATGAACTGATGCAGGAGTTGACTGAGCCACATTGGAAATTCCAGTCTGACGGGAAAATAATCATTGAGTCGAAAGATGAAATAAAGAAACGTCTAAAACGTTCTCCAGATAAAATGGATGCACTTGCCAATACTTTCTATCCGCATGATTACGACCACTGGGACGATGAGCGACTTTTGCAGAGTTTATTGTAATTTTTTCATATAATTGTAACTAACAAGCTATTGCTTGGAGACTGCATCCGTTCGTGAGAATAGATTCAGTTTTTATCTTATTAAATAAATCTTAAATATCCGTTTTAATCAAACTTTTTCAGATTAAAAACTTGCGTACAACCTTTTATCATCGTACGTTTGCATTGTCAAAACAAAACAATGTCTAACATCAAATAAAACGATTATGAAGATTATCACCAAGGAAGAAAGATTTCTCAATGTAGTGGAACAATACAAAGAGAATCTGAAAAACGGCATAAATACCTCACTAAAATCAGAGTGTATCAAAGCTCATGTGAGTCATACTATATTTTTCAAATGGGCAAAAGCGCAGAACATTGACGGCAAACAGATAGCCAAGGAAATTCAACTCCAAACAAGCCAAAACAACCAAGTGGTAGAAGAAACAACCCAAAACGAACCCACTCATACTCCCAAGCCTTACCAAGTGAACGCCAACATAAGAACCGCATTCCGCCACAAGGTGGTCGCAAAGGCGATGGAATGCCGCCAACTGATGATAAACTATCTGAAAAAACAATACGAAGGTATTACAAGCCTCAACTGGAACGATATAGAAGATGCTATCGAAGATGTCTACTTTCGTTTGCTTACAGAACCCTCCACGCTCAAAATAGACATCGAGGATGAAAGCAAATTCCGCACTCTAATGTGCATCAAAGCTAAGCAAAGCATGATGAACCTACGCAAGAAAAATAAGGCAAACAGTAGATGTACAACCGATGTAGCCGCATGGTCAAACATTCTCCCCTCTACCTATCCAAGTCAAACACAAAAATTAGAAATATATGATTTGGAGCATATCGTAAACGATATTGTAGCAACATTCCCCAAAGAAGCGCAGCAAGTACTTATTCTACATTATAACGGAACAAAAGCAAGAGATGTGATGAAGGAGCTGCACATGAATACTTCAGATTATCACAAGTCGTTGCAGAAATACACAGAAACTGCTCAAATGATGGTTGCAGAGAAAATGTGTTCCTATGGATTCGCTTTTTAACAGGTCGTAAATTAACGTTTCTGACGAAGCCAAATAAAAAGAGCTTACTTAATTAAAATTCACTTCCACAAGCCTCAACAGTAAAACAAACGCTTGTGGGAGTGTGTTTACTATATAAAAATGGGAGCTATCTTCGCAGACAACTCCCCAACACGCCATAATATGTTCGTCAAAACAAAAACAATTCAAATAAATCGTTATGAATACAGCGTGTTTATTGAGTGCAAAGGTACTAATTTACTATCAAATAACAACATCTAAAATGAACTTTATAATTTTAGTCTGTTGTGTCATTAGTACAATATCCAAGAGCAACTGCGATGGCGTCCAATGTCGAAGGTCTTGCTTTACCGCTGTGAATGATGCGTGACAAAGACTGCATCGGCAAACCTGCTTTCTTTGCCACTTCTGTAATAGTCAGTCCTTTATCCTTTATCATCTGACCAATTCTCAACGGATTTAAATCGCTATGATCAGAACTTCTCAAACCTCCATTACAATCACCCTCAGAGTTGAATTCAAGGTTTGAAATAGATTCTTTGAAAGGCGATACTTTGTATTTCAATGTCATGTTAGCCACTCTCGTAAGTTCGTTTTGCACCTCATACATTCCATTTTTATTTTTCCAATAAGGAGAAGCCGCCAACACATTATTGTCTACATCAACCGCATAGGCAATTCCGAAAGCATTGCTATTCCCGAAATTTCCAGGAAGATAAGCTCCATAAGCATGTTCTATTCCATTTTTTTTACATAGTACTTGTATATATTCCCTTATCTCTTTCAAATAACGAAACTCAGTAGTTGTCATCTTGGCAGACACACTTTTCGTGGATGTTCTATTATCCACAGACTGGCGCAACTTGGAAATAATAGCCCGCAATTCCTTTGTATCGTCAGCTCTGTATATTTGCCCATCGAAGTCTATCATAGCCGTAAAAATAGATTCTTGAGCCACTGACTGTCCTTCCTTATTCGGCTTGTCCTCGTCGGCAAAAAACTCTGAAACATTACACCTTGCCGCCTTTGCTATTCTGCGCAATGTGTCCGTGTGCATATTGTCCCTACGAATAGCATCCGATAACGTGCCTTTACTTATTCCCATTCTTCGTGCCACCTCGGATAATGACACGTTGTGTTCTTTAAATACTTTCGCTATTTGCATAATGTTCCACATTTATGTTATTCGTACAAATTTACCTTGTTTTCTCCACTTTTCCAAACTTTCGCAGTAAAAAAACATATTTCTCTTAAAATAAGTTCCTTTAGAACATAATAAGTTACCAAATCTTAAATATCCGTTTTAATCAAACTTTTTCAGATTAAAAACTTGCGTACAACCTTTTATCATCGTACGTTTGCATTGTCAAAACAAAACAATGTCTAACATCAAATAAAACGATTATGATACTTACAACTTCAGATTATATGACCATCGCTTCACAAATTGAAGAAGGAAAAGGTTCAGTAGAGTTTGAGAAAGAAAATGAAATTCTCTTCTTTGACTACTCATACGAGATTGAAGGCTATGTTGAGGACGATTATTTCAACGGCACAGGTGCTTTTGTTGAAACATCATCATCACTTTACATTGAAGGAGTTGAGAGCTTCAACGAGGATGGAGAAGAAACCTCTAATAACTTCAATGAGTCAGAACTTGATAAAATGATTGCATAAATGAAAACATATAATTTCAAATCACAGAAGGAGACCGCCTTAAAGGTCTTGGAACTAACTTTCAACAATGTAGCATTTGTTGTTACTGGACGTACCCAAATAGTAATAAAAGAAAAATAAAGGAGGTATAATCATGGATAAAATAACATTGAGAAACAACGTAGAATGCACTGGTATGGAGAACATGCGCAGTCAGTTTATCACCATCTGTGAGCAGAAGGCAGTGGATATAGACAAAACTTGTATCAAGCAGAACAAAGAAGATAGAGACTGCGGCGTAATGGTCGGCTATAAGGATAATAACGTCGTGGCGATTGCGCCTTGGCATTGCTTCGTCAAGGAAGAAGACGGCAAGCGTTATTACAAACTTCTTACCTCACCATCAAGCAAACAGTTTGACCATCTATTGGAGTCGCTTGGCTGACTGTGGGCACATCGGGAGAATGACTAACACCATTCTCCCGAAACAAAGACCGCACAAGTCAAACAACTCGTAGCTGATGGCAAATTTGCAGACGCTCTATCAATCGTGAAATCATTTCGCATCGGTTTTACTCATGCTGAAAAACGAACGATCCAAATTGCACACGAATGCCTTGTCGGTCATTATCGTTTCTACATGGATTTGGAAATTGACGTTAATGCGGAAATAAAAAATGCCATCGAAATACTTATAAAACATTTCAAATAAATATATATGTCTGCGTACCTTTAACGCTGTGTTTTATTTCGTGCGTTTTTTTGGAATATTCTCGAAAAAAAATTTGCGCATAAAAATAAATTTCCGTACGTTTGCATTGTGAAACAAAACATATAACAAATTTAAATTCAAATCGTTATGGACACAATCGACAAAATCGCAATGTACGAAAACAACTGGTTTTCGTTCCTCCGAAAAACATCTAATCTTCCTGATGGATATTCTACGGGTGACGAAAACAATTCGACTTACCGTGCATACTGCAACGTAAAATCTGAAACTTTCAATGGTGAACTTGGCATTTACCTCGTAATCCCCGGTTATTATTATGGGGTGTGGTCTAACCCCGAATCTCCCGAACTTGTGGGAAAAACAAAATACGAAACTGCGGAGGATGCCTACGCTACCATGATGGATATAATAAAATCCAAAAAACTAACCATCGTGAGCGAGTAAAATACGTTTAGCAACATTGAAATATGGACTGCGCTTATTTGAGAAAATGGGCGCAGTTTTTGCGTTGCGCCCAAATCTAATTATATTTCTTTCTTTTCTACCGTTGAAATTATCGCTTCTAACTGGCTTAAACTATCGGCTCGGTACATTTCCCCACCCAAATCAATTAACGCCGTGAAATCTGGCTTACTCGCACTCTCTTTTTTATTCTTCTCGGTTTCCTCATCTGCAAAAAACTCGCTAATGCTGCATCCAACGGCTTGCGCTATTCTGCGCAATGTGTCTACTAACATATTCCCGTGGGATATGGTTGTAGATAATGTACTTTTATTTACTCCCATTCTTTCTGCCACTTCGGAAATCGTAAGTCCATGTTCTTTTATAACCTTTGTTATCTGCATAAATTTCTACCGTTATATAAATTAATATACAAAATTAAATCGAAAAAAACGAAATGCCAAACTTATATGGATTATTTTCCATTATCGTATTAATTTCTTAAAATAAGTTCCTTTAGAACATAATAAGTTACCAAATCTTAAATATCCGTTTTAATCAAACTTTTTCAGATTAAAAACTTGCGTACAACCTTTTATCATCGTACGTTTGCATTGTCAAAACAAAACAATGTCTAACATCAAATAAAACGATTATGAGTACAACTTTCAAAAACAACATGAGAGATTTAATGAACCTTGCATGGTCATTGGTCAAGAAGAATGGTTTAACCATGAGCGAAGCAATGAAGAAAGCATGGATGAACCTCAAGCTGAAAGCACAGATGAAGAAGTGCATCGTGAAGTTCTACTTTCAGAAAGTAGACGGAACCATCAGAGAAGCCTATGGCACATTGAAGGATTCATTGCTCCCTGTTATCAGCACAAACGACAGAAAGCAGAATTCCACTTGTCAAACATACTGGGACACAGAGAAGGAGGCATGGCGATGCTTCAAGAAAGCAAATCTTGTAAGAATAGAGATGCACTAAGAGCAATTTTTAAAAGTCAGATGCACTAAGAGCAATACATCAACAATCTTAAAAATATAAACGATGAACTGTATTATCTTATCCCAAGGAGCTGCGGCAGCAATAAATAACCTTATGAACCGTGATAATTTGAACGAAACAAAGGCGATGATCGCAGATGCCATGTCAGAAGCGACGGAACTTACTACCAACTTGGAGGTAGAAGGTTCAATCATAACATTCGTGTTATCCCAGTTTAACAAACTCGTAGAAACACTTTCTACATGCGAAACAAAATAAGAGGAGGAACAGAAAATGAAGAACTATCAAGATATAATTTCAACAGCAATACAAACCATCGCAGAAGCAGATGTTATTGCCGGCACAATGAGCCATGATTTATACATTTCGTCTCCTACTTACAAGAAAGAGTGGGAACGTTGCAACCTCATTGACCTACAAGTGTTCATTGAAATAGAGTGCGAAAACAAAAAGAAGCCTAACAAGGCTTTATACAACACAGATGTAACATATACCAAGATTTGGGACAAAAGAAACTTTGAGAGAATTAAACAGAATTTTGAACGTAAATACGCATAGAATCATGGCTGTAACAAGTAATAAACCAGAAGTGGTAGCAACAAGCCGATACAGCATTAACGAAACCTGTGCTCTCCTCGGCATAACACGCAAGACACTTGCCAAGTACACAATTGCAGGACTGATAGAGTGCGGTTTTAGGAAGGCTACCTTGCAGAAATTTTACACAGGACTGTCCATCTTGAAATTTTGGCAGCAAGCAGTTTAATAGAAGAAATCCATCCGTAGGGTGCTGCATCTTCCGACAATTATGTTTTGTTTGATTTGTTTTGAGGAGTTCGGATATGCAAGCACCCTATATTTATCGTGCTGACACAAAAAAAGTTAAATATTTGAATTTTAGAAATATTATTGGTGTTGTTGAGTTTTATATCAACAAATATTCGTATCTTTGCATCATCACCAAACAAAAGAGCAATGAAAGAAGAACCAATTTTTGAAATCGCATACTTGGAAGAAGCATTGAATTTCCTTGCTTCACTTGACAGCAAAGTAAAAAGCAAGATAACATACAACATAGGCAAGAGTATGTACTATATTGACAAGGAATTGTTCAAGAAATTAGAAAATACCGAGATTTGGGAGTTCCGCACCCTCTACAACAAACAGTCTTATCGGTTGTTTGCGTTTTGGGACACTGATGAAAACAAATTGGTCGTAGCGACTCATGGCATCGTTAAGAAGACACAGAAAACGCCAAAGAAAGAGATTGAAAAAGCAGAGACTATTAGAAAAGAATATTTCAAAAACAAATAATCATGGCACAGATGAAGTTATACACACATGAAGAAATGCTTAACAAGGTGTTAGGCAAGAAAGGTGAACCACTGCGTGACAAGTACGAAAACGACATCAATTCCTACCTTATGGGAGAGACGATAAAGAAAGCTCGTCAATCGAAGAAACTCAGTCAAGAACAACTTGGCAAACTGATTGGAGTTACAAGGTCGCAAGTTTGCCGCATTGAGAATGGAAAAAACCTCTCATTTGGAACAATCGCCAGAGTTTTTCGTGCAATGGGGATAAGTGCAAGTTTCGATATGGGCGGTTATGGAAAAGTAGCTTTATGGTAATCATCCAAAATTAAAATAAGGAGGGCATCGGTAAATGTGTCCTCCTTATTAGTTTTTGAAGCTTTGCAAACACAGAAGCTTCATCATTTACCACACCAAACTTTTTAAGTCCTCACAAGAAACAAATAAAGTATTCATGTGCATTTTTATGATTTTCTTACTTTAGAAGATCATTAAAAATCCATTCAACCAAAAGAACTAAAAAGAAGCATTAGGTTGCTTCTTCTCATACACTTAACAAGTTTACGAAAAATTAACGGATGGTCAAAAACGATGAATCCGAAAGAGTGGTTTGTTACTCATTTTGTTCTATTCTTGTTACTTTTAGAAACAAACGAACACTGCAAACAGCAGAAATACAGACACTTGCAAAGAAATCCTCATTTTATGACATTAAAGACGACGTTTATAAGATTGTAACTGCATCGAAGCTTAAAACAGCCGTAACAGGAAAGATTTGTAAGCGTAAGAGAACATTTTATCCAACTGGTTTCCAAACCAAGGAAGATATATGTATATCAGTTCTTGCTAATCAAACAAAACAGTTGCAGAACGCTTTTGTCAATGTCAATATATACGTACAAGACGAGATTACGGAAGGCCAAAAGGAAGAAAAATCGCAAAGATTACGAGAGCTATGTCAGCTCTCCTTCTCAATATTCGAGTCAGTACGTGGATCTGATTTTAGATTGTCATTAGACGAGCAAAGAGTAATTCCATGCGAGGAAACAGAAGAGCACATCATAAGTAACAAATTATTATATCAAACCATAAACGATTAACAATATGTCAGTAACATCATGGGGCAAATGCTCTATTTTCATTCAGCCTGTCGGCTCAGCGAAGAATGAGTGGGACAAGCTTGATACTCCAAAGGAGGATACCACACAGGTAAATCCAACTAAAGGAGACACCATGACACAGACCGAAGAAGGAGGCGGTACAGTGGATCGCAAGACAAAGAAGTCTACCTACGAATTGGTCTACCAGATGTTTATCAAGAAGAACGTTCCACAGCCATTCCCTACAATCGACGGTGTAGTAGAAGGAAACTACAGAGTTGCCGTACAGCCAGAAGATGCGGAGTTGCCCGGAGTATACATGGGCAATACCACAGTAGGCGCAGAGGAAGCCTACACGACTGCAGACGGAGCGCTTATCACATACACACACTCAGCACTCATCCCAGATGGTGATGTAGTTGCAAAGACAACCAACAAGAAGAATGAGGACGTGTACTGCTCTTATCGTTGGCGTGTTATCACAGCAACGAAAGGCACCGGCAACAAGTATGCTTTGACCTTTAAGCATCCCGCTGGAGCCAAGGAACAAGGTGATATTACGGAGACGTACACAAATGGTGATTAATTCTCTTTTCCGACAACATCTTTAGTCGGATGAACCCAAGTAGCTCAGTTGGTTAGAGCGAGGTCTATTCAGCCAAAATAAAATCCATGACCTTTAAAAGATGGTTTAGAGGCGCAGGTTCGAGTCCTGCCTTGGGTGCAAAATATAAAATAATATGAATGAAATAAACATAGGGACAAAGGTAGCTATGGTATTAACTGATATGCCATTGGGAGTATCTGTAGGTAAAGAGCATTTTTATCTTTATCCGCAGACACTAGGCAGAATGTACCTTACATCACAACTTATTGACAAGTTGGAGATAAGCCAAGATAACCTAAAGATTAATTCATTCATGGAAGCACTAAGAGCTGTTACCAATCATAGAAAAGAGAGCTGCCAGCTTATCGCTTATCATACACTACGAAAGAAAGCAGAAATGCTTAACACAAAAACTTTGGACCGTAGAGTAGGCACTCTTATGAAGAACTGTAATAAAAAGAATTTGGCTACACTGCTCATTACCATCCTTGCCGACAGTACATTGAATGATATAACAAAGGACTTCGGAATTGATAAAGAATCCCAAAGGATGGATAAAATCAACAAAGCCAAAGATACCAAGAACCAATACGTCTTTGGAGGCAAAAGCATTTGGGGAGCTCTTATTGATGCCGCATGCGAAAGATATGGATGGACATTCGACTATGTTGTTTGGGGTATTTCCTATAACAATCTCACGCTTATGATGAAAGACAAGATAACATCTATCTACCTTTCAGACGAAGAGAGAAAGAAAGCCCATATTCCTGCTGCCAATGAGGAGGTGATAGATGGTAACAACAAAGATGCCATCATGAAAGCAGTAATGGAAAGTGAGCTAAACCCAGAGTAACCCCTTATTGAAGGTGAGGGCGAAAGAGGTATCTGAGTGACAGAATTGACATATAAAAAAAGAGGAAACTCGCAAACAAGATAGAAACACTAAGATGGGAACTCTTAAATTCGACATAACAGGAGATAATTCAGCTGTACTGAGAGCCTTTAAGGGAGTGCAGGATGGTGTGGCACAGACAGCAAGAGTAGTCGAGCAGCAGGGACAGAGCATTGAGGATGTTTTCAACCGCATCAAGTCTGTTGCTACATTAGCTTTCGGCGGTTTCACGGCAAAGGAAGTCATTAGCACGATAGGAGCTATACGAGGAGAGTTCCAACAGTTTGAGATTGCCTTTGAAACCATGCTTGGCAGTGGACAGAAAGCAAAGGCTATGATATCAGACCTCGCAAAACTTGCTGCTACCACACCTTTCGACATGAAGGGCGTGGTAAATGGTGCAAAGCAGCTCCTCGCATACGGATTTGCAGCCAACGAGATTACAGAAACCATGAGAAGGCTCGGTGATGTGTCTGCTGGTTTGGGGTTGAACCTCCAAGACCTAACATGGCTGTATGGTACCACGATGGTTCAAGGTCGATTGTTCACTAGAGACTTGATGCAATTTACAGGTCGCGGTATTCCTTTGACAGAGGAGCTTGCCAAGCAGTTCGGGGTTACCAAGGATAAGGTTTCTGAATTGGTGACAGCAGGTAAGGTTGGTTTCCCCGAAGTCAAAAAGGCTATCGAAAGCCTTACCAATGAAGGCGGCAAGTTCGGTGGATTGATGGAAAAGCAATCTCACTCTATTACGGGTCAGATAAGCAATATTCAAGATACCATCGAAATGGCTATCAATGACCTCGGCACACAAACAGAAGGCTTAATGAATGATGCTTTGGATATTACATCCAAGGTTATCGACCATTGGAAGGAGATAGGTGAGGTTATCCTTGCAGCCGCATCTGCCATCGGTCTTTATAAGGCAATGGCGGTAAGTGTAGCAGCCTTTGATACAGCTACAGCAAATGTAGGCTATGCGGCTGAGTTGTCAGCCCTTGACGCATTACTTCCAAAGAAGGAAGAAGTAAAGAAGACAGACCTTGAAGAAGCAGTAGCTAAAGGTCAGTTATCAGCAGCACAGGCGGAATTGGTAGCATCCAAGCGTGAAGAGGTTGCGGCTTACGTTGCCGAATTGCAAACCAAGGCAAAGGTTATGCAAGACGAGGTTCACGTATTGGAGAATAAGCTTGCGCTACAAGATAACGAAGTGCAATCACTCCAAGATGCTTATGATGCCCTTGACGATTATGTATCAGCAGAAGTCAGAGATACGGCAGCAACAAACCTCAATACGGCAGCAAACGAAAGAAACAATATAGCAAACCAACTTAAAGCAGCAAGAGAGAAAGCTGCAACGGCTGCAACCAATGCCAATACCGCATCCCAAGGCTTGAATACCGCAGCGACAGCTCGCGATACCGCAACCAAAGGAATATGGGCACAGGTTACTCTCTTATGCGAGAAAGCACAGAGGGCATGGAATGCTTCTATGTTCTCAAGTCCTCTGTTTTTGATAGCTGCCACCATCGCAGCAGTAACTTATGCCGTATATAAGCTTGCCACAGCAGAATCGGCACACGAAACGGCTGTAAGGAAATCCAATGAAGCATGGGACGAATTTGATAACAAGGTCAAAGAACGTCAGCAGAATATCGAAAGCCTTATCAGAACCATACAATCTGAAACGGCAACGGAATTCGAGAAAGCAGAAGCCTACCAAAAGCTCTCTAATCTCGCTCCTCAACTTACAGATCAGTATGACCAAGCTGCCATAGCTTCTCTTGACTTTTCTAAGGCCCAAAAGGAAGTGGCAGAAAGCATGGATGAATCAAAATACGACAAAGCCGTAGAAGATGTAAAAAAATACAAAGAGGAAGTAAAAAAACTTCAACAGCTGATTACAAGTGATGCAACGTACAACGGAGGAGGTCAAGGAATAATACTCAGCCGTCAGTTAGAACAAGCTCAAGCATCTTTAGACCAAGCGGAAGATAAACTTAGCAATATTATACAACTCCGTGATCAAGCAGCAGAGAATGCTAAACCTATCGAAGTTCGCTTGCAAGAAGCACAAGAGAACGAAAGCGTACGTCAAGACATCTTTGATTTCTACGATGAAGCTATGACCCTCGCTAATGATTGGCAAAAAGCCAACGAAACAATCAACTACGCCACAGGCGAGAGTAGGTTGGACGCATTCATCAATAAGGCTCAGAAAGAGATAGCAGAACTCCGTGAAGACATCAAGAAGAATCCTGCAGATCTGAATCTCCGCATGCAGGAATCAGAGAAAACAAAGGCTCTGAACAACCTCTTAGCGATGAAACGAAATTGGGCGGTCACAGGCGCAACAACCATACCTTTGATATTTAGGACACAATGGAATACCGCTAAACAAGCCCTCAACCAAGCCAAAACAAAAGCACAAGCGTTGGCTAACACTGGTTCTACGCAAACCTATCAGCAAGCCTACAACGAGGCACAGCGTAAATACAACGCAGCTAAAAAGGAGGTTGCGGAAAAGGAAAAAAACAAGAGTAATTATACTGTTGCTCAATACGAAAAGGCTATACAAGACCTTAAAGCAGCCAAAGATGCTTATTCAAAGTTAGGTGGTGATGTGAGTGGAAAGTCTGCAAAAGCGGCAGCAACGGCACGTAAGACTCGCATCAAGGAAGAGAACAAAGCTATCAAAGTCCAGGAGGAGTTGAACAACCGCTTGAAGGCTTTGCAACAAAAAAACATAGATGAGACTATCTCCCTCATGCAGGAAGGTACAGAAAAGAAGCTGAAGGAGATAGACAACGACTACAAGAAACGGTTGGCGGAGATTAACAAGCAGGAATCCGAGTTTAAGAAAAAGAATAAGGAGTCCGGCAAATCATCATCCCTAACAAAGGAACAGTCAAAAGCTCTCGGCAATGCTAGGTATCTCGCAAACCTCAATAAGGTACAGCAGACAGCAGATATTAACAAAGAACTGTTGGAGAAAGAGCGTGACAACCTCTATGAATACCTTAAAGAGTACGGTGACATACAACAGAAGAAACTTGCCATCACAAAAGAATACGCCGAAAAGATATCCAAGGCAGAGAATGCTTATCAAAAAGCTTCACTCGCCAACCAACGTGATAACGAATTACAGAAGCTGGACACAAGCGATATCTTTGAGCAGATAGATTGGGAGAACGTCTTCTCAGACCTTACTTCTCACACAAAGGAATATTTAGTTTCCCTCCGCTCACAGTTACAAAAACTCATCAAGAGTGGCAAACTAACAGATGTCTCTGACATATCCAAGGTGCAAGAGAAAATCAATGACCTCAATGCTGAGATAAGCAAGCAGGGCGGGATCTTTGACTTCGTGGGAACAAAGCAGTTGGAACAGATACGCCGCATCAATGAGGCTAAAGAGGCACAAGAAGCTCTCAACTCTGCGAAATCGAAAGAGGCAGATATTGAGAATCAATATACACAAGCCCTCAAGCAAGCCAACTATAAAGCAACAGACCTTGGAGTACGTTCAATAGGTGACAGTACGTTAGAAATACAGGCCAACATAGATAAGTTCGGTATTGACAAAAATGCCAAAGAGTATAAGGAAATGGCTACACTTCTAACTCAACTTGCCATACTTGAAGGAAAGCTCGCTAAGGCACGAAAAGAAACAGCCAAGGCTACAGCTGAAGCTAAGAACAAGGAAGATGGAGCAAAAGTCACTACCAAAGATAAAGTAGCGAACTGGTTCTCTGATGCACAAGAGTTCATCACTAAAAGCGGTATAGACCAACTCCCTACCCTATTCTCCAACCTCGGCATGGACGGTATAGCAGGTAGAGCAACACAAGGCCTTGCTGCCTTCAATGATGCAGCAGGGGCTGCAGCAGACTTTGCAAGTGGCAACTTTATCGGTGCTCTCTCAAAAGGCGTTTCTTCGCTGCAAAACTTCACGTCTGTCCTCGGTATAGGCGGTGATAATACAGCCAAGATGCAGAAGAAGATAGATGAGTTGAACTTACGTAACGATGTACTCGCTAAACGGCTTGAAGAATTGAACGATACACTCCAAAGCACTAACTCTATCACGGGAGCACAAGACGTTTACAAAGAAGCTGTTGAGCTAATAAAGGCAGAAGAAAAGAACAGCTCCTTAGCAATGATAGCAGAAGCAAAAAAGCATGGTACATGGAGATCGTCTCTGAATTCATCTGTAGAGGATAACCGTACTTGGAAAGAATCCATGAAACAAGTGTCTAATATCCTTGGTAGGAAGATAACATCAAGCGGAGATTTTCTGTCACTCTCAGCAGAAGACATGAAGAAAATACGTGATACAGACAAGGACCTGTTTATGGCAATCCTCAACGAGTATCGCAAAGAAGGTGGCAAAGGTGGACGCTCTGACAAATTGCCGGACATGATACAAGATTACATTGACAAGTATGCAGACGCCATAAATGACCTTACAGAACAACTCCAAGAAAAGTTCACGCAGATGTCATTTGATGACTTGGAAAACAGCTTCTTTGATACCCTTATGGATATGAGTAAGGACGCGGAAGACTTCACGGATGATTTCTCAAAATATCTTATGAGGGCAGTCTTAAAAGCTAAGGTGGGAGATTTGCTTGACAAAGACCTTAAAGAGTTCTACGATGAGTGGTCAAAGTTAGCAGAAGATGGACTAAGTCAAACTGAGATAGACTATCTAAATCAAAAGTATACCGACCTCGTAAAAAAAGGATTGGAGCTTCGTAATGAGGCATCCAAGATAACGGGATATACAGGAGAAGGAACTTCACAATCAGCCACAAGTGGAGGATGGCAATCTATGGGACAGGAAACAGCGGATGAACTAAACGGTCGTTTCACAGCACTACAGATTGCAGGAGAGACTATTTCCGCTAACATGCTTACAAATGTGGCACAGATGGAAACAATAGTGGCTACTGGAATATCAACAAATGGGGCGGTCGTAGAAATCCGTAACATGATGATAATGACAAACAGCTATCTTGAAGACATCGTTAAATATGCCAAGCTCACATACAACGAGTTTGGGACTAAAATGGATGATATGAATAAACGATTAAAAGAAATATGACCTACAACGGTTTTTCGCTGCTCAACCCTTATTACTATACTCACAAATAGGAAAAGAGGTTCACAGCGAAAACCAAGTGGGTCACAGCTAAAATAATAAGATATGCCTAAAGGACAACTCATAATAAACGGTAAGGATGCGTTCAGAGAGTATGGTATCTTCATGGATGACACCGCGCTCAGCACACTTATGACACCTGCTCCCAACAAGGAGTTTATTAGTAACAAGTATCGCTCCAAGAATGGTAAACGTGTTATCAAGCACAACCCATGCTTGGACGAACGAGAGATAACAGTAGGATTCCATTTGTCAGCCAAAGACGTTGATTCCTTCTTGTCGAAATATGAGAAGTTCTGCAACGAAGTTCTTGCTACAGGGGAAATGGTTATTCATTCCTCCTTCCAGCCGAATGTATGGTACAGGTGCATTTACATATCCTGCACGCAGTTTAGTCAGTTCATGAGGGAAATGGCATCATTCAGCCTAAAGCTCAACGAGCCAGACCCAAGTGACAGAGGAGAAAAAAGCAAATACGTAACAGATGATACAGATATACAGAAATAATCAGCCGTTCTTCGCTCTCGAAGATGTTTGTGATGGTTCTAAGATGTCTCGGCAGCTTATGGACCACCATTACATCGTCTTGAAGTTTTCTACAGAAGAGCCTGTCTATTTTGAGATTGGTGACTCTGTGGTGATAGCAGAATTCGGTCTTTTCGTCCTTACATCTGCATACTTCCCGAAGTATAACGAAACCACTGACGGTTACGACTATGAGCTGCAGATGGATGCCTATTACATGAGCTGGAAGAACAAGATATGTAAGTATCGTCCTCAGTATGGTGCTAACGAGACATCATTCAAGCTCACAACATCTGTTTCTGTACACTTAAACGTCGTTCTAAGCAACTTAAAGGCTTTAAACTATAAATACCACAACAAGGATTTTTCAGTCGATTACATGACATATAACAAAGAAGTATTCGACACGGAAAAAAGATTCCTTGTAGAGTATAGTTCAATAAGCATAATTGAAGCTCTTAATACAATATGCGAGACTCTTGATTGTGAGTGGTGGGTGGATGGTTCTATCATATACCTTGGTTACTGTGAAATGAATGGACAGACAACTTTTGAACAAGGTGTAAATATGCTGTCTATGTCACAATCAGAATCAAAATCATCTTTCATCACTCGACTGTACGCTTTCGGATCAGACAAGAACATACCTTCGGGATATTTCTCAGGAGCTGACGCAGATGTGACTACAGACGGTATAGCTACTGATTACCTCATGCTTCCAAACAAGGACGTTGACGAAGAAGGCTATTACAGTAAAGATGGGTACATAGAGAATGTAAATGTGGTCAAGAGTGATTCACAAGCCATCGAAGGAGTAGTAAAGTTTGAAGATGAATACCCTAAAGTGAGTTGTGCCGTAAGTGCCATCAAAACGTATGAAAGTACTGTAGAAAATGAAGATGGAACAAAAGCCACAGCAACATTTTGGCAAATCACTTCAAAAGAGTCTTTTGTCACAAGCTTTGAAACGAGCTGGATAAAGAAGGGGCTCACTCTTATGATTAGGTTCGAGAGCGGTGCGCTAACAGGGATGGAATTTGAGGTAAACTTCAAGATAATAGACAAGGTCAAATATTTCGAGATTGTTGCAAATGATACATACGGACGCACACTTCCTGACTCTGCCATGTGCCCTAAGATAGGAGATAAATTCTACCTATATAATTGGGATGCTACCAAGATAACAGAAACTCCTCTAATCTCGGAAGCTCAAGAAGCGTTGTATGTTAGAGCTAAGAACTACTACAAGAAGTCAATGGTGGACAACTCAAATTTCACATGTGTTCTTGATAGCAGTAAGTTCTTCAACTATGGAACGTACAATTTTCACCCTTTGGGCGAGCAAGTGAAGCTCATCAACCCATTGTTCTCTGATATAGACAGTGACGGTAAACATTATCGTAACTCACGTATCATAGGCATGGAAATCAACTTGGATATACCATATGATAGCCCAACGTACATAGTCGGAGAAAAAGCAGCCTATAGTCGGCTTGGACAACTGGAAGACAAAGTTAATACCATTACAGTTAACGGCTTACAAATTGGGGACGCTTTAGGGGGAAGGGGAGTTTATGTTATCGGACTGAATGACGTCACTCCTGAGACAGATAGCAATGTTTATTCTGCTCGTCGTACACGGAGTGCTTTCTTAGCTAAAAACCGCGAAGACGTAGCACAAAAGGTGATAACCTTTATCGAGGGCTTAAAACTGGGCAAAGATGGGAAGAAGGGACTGACGGGCGAAGGTGCGGCTACGCTGAGTACTGTTGTTGTGGATGAGGTGCGTGACCCTAAGAGCACCGAGCAAGACCGCGTGATTGTCGGTGCGCAGGGTTTTGACCTCTATATGGGCAAGGACGGCAAGAGCCACCTTTATATTGACTACCTGACGACGAGGACGAAATTCTTTGCTGCGAGTGCGGAGGTGAGAAAGGTGAGCTATTCGGGCGGCACTACACTCTTCTCAAACGCTGGCAGCAAGATAATGAAGGTGGCGCACGTACTGGATGATGCAGGAGTGACTGTCGGCTACAAGTGCTACGCTGCTGCTGATGACGGCACAACACGGACGGCTAACTGGTGGCATGTGGGCATGATGGCGCTGTGTCAGACCTTTAACGTTAAGGCGGGCGTGACGGAGAACCTTCAGAACCGCTACTACTGGCGCCTTGTGGTAGGCACGGGTCAGGAGACATTAGAGGACGGCAAGCTGTATGACTACGTGATACTGTCAAACAAGAGGACGTTCATGGGCAGCGAGGCTTGCGTGCCGGTGACCTCGCAAAAGGTGATAGGCGCTGACGGCAAGGCGTTAGTGTTCGGCGATGTGATGATACAGGTGACCACAACGGGCGAGAAGCAGAGCTTGGCGGCGGTGTTCGAGGAGCAGGAAGGCAAGACAACCGATGACGGCAACAACGTCATAGCAAACCGCATGTTCTTCGGCTACGAGCCAGCCGCAGACGGAGGAGAGCCTGACGTGCCGCAGCCCTTCGACGTGATAGTACAGGCGGGAGACCAGATACAGTGGAACCGCTTCGGCAACCTCTTCAAGCTGACGACATCTACGGAGGATGGCAGTGACAACGGAAACGCTCCTGCCATTGCGATGTATCATGCGATGGGTGCGCCTTACAAGACGGGAGACACGGTGAATCCGTACCAATGGAAGACGCTGACTTCGTTAGATTCCCCTCTCCTTGTACTCAAGAATGCCAAGAACTTCAAGTTCTTCACCGATGACAACCCTGACAATATCATCGACCCTGTGATGGTGACGTACGACCTTGTGCCGTCTTCGGAATACATCATCCGCAAGCCGAACTCGCAGACGGCGACACCGAACGACATTACCTTCACGCTGACAAAGCGCACGGGCAACGTGACTGAGGACAAGAAGGACGGCTATGCGCTTAAGGCGGACTATACGACCACTGCGGGCGAAAGCAAGAGCGACGTGGCGATAAACCGCCTGTCCGACATCGGCGTGAGCTTCTACCTCCTCGCTTCGGTGACGGTACGGGCAACGGTCAATGCGGACAACACCACCGTAACGCTGACACTTCCGATTCTTTCCGACGGCGCTAAAGGCGACACGGGCACAAGCTTTAAGGTGCTCGGCTACGCTCTTGCCCATGCCAAGACATACGCGGAGCTACAGCAGATAACGCCTACCGAGGATGGCCTTTATCTCGTTGACGATACTACGGGCATGGAAGGTGGTAGCAAGCGTCCCTGCGTGGTGCAGTGGAAGAACGGCAAGTATATCGTGTGTGACTCAAACGACGGCGACTCATACAAGATAGGCGAAATACTCTGGACGAATACGGGCACGTACTGGCTGGACATCGGCAGCGTGAAGGGCGAGGGTGTGGTGATATCGGACATGAGCGTGACGTACGCCATATCCGACAGCGCTACGGTGACACCTACGGAATGGCAGTCAGCCATCATCGCCGCCACCGACGCGAAGCCCTATCTCTGGACGAGGACAACGGTGACCTACAAGGATTCGGAAGGCGAGCATACAACGGTGTCGTACGCCATCGCCTATAAGGGCAAGGACGGCGACAAGGGAAACCCCGGAGCAAACGGCACGGACGCTGTGGAGTTTATTCTGAAAAACGCCCCTCTTGTTTTTGACACTGACGAGAACGGCGTGGTGCCTTCATCGGTGAGCAAGACAGCCCAGATACAGATGATGCGGTCAGGAAAGAACATCGTGTCTAAGGTGAGCAACCTCTTCCCGAGCAACAGCAACGTGGGCTGCGGCAAACCGACGCTTACGAAGCAGGAGGACGGCATAGACGTGACGATATCGGGGGCGTCGATAAACAAGGACAGCACGCTCGGGGTGAGCGTGACGAGCGGATATGTAATCGTGTATATGGCTATCGGAGGTACGCTGTATTCTCAGCAGATACCATTTATGGTGAACGTGGCGAAGTTTACGGGGACGATATCGGCTGACAACAAGAAGCTGCGGACGGACTATACGGAGCTGACGAACCGTGTAGGAGCAGTGGAAACGGACGTAAACGGCATCCCCATCAAGACGCAGGACGAGCTGACGAAGTATACCTCGACCATTGAGCAGACGGCCCGTGAGATATCGCTGAAGGTGACGGAGGAGACCGTGAATATGGCACGTAACTGCATCGTCGGCTCGGCGCTGAGGGAATATGACGAAATAACGCCAATCAACGGTACGAATAAAGTGACGATAATGACGGAGGGCGTGGGTGGTACTAACTATGCCCAATGCTACTGTATCGGAGCCACTGCAAACTCTTGGACGGGCCTGTACTTCAAGGACGTGCGCGTGAAGCCGCAGACAAAATACATATTCAGCGTATGGATGAGAATGACGGCAAAGCCCGACAATGGCAGCTACGTGGCTATCAAGACATACAACACCTCCGTGACGGGCACGGAGGTGGCACGCATCGCGTTCCCTGACAGTCAGACACTGAACGTGTGGGCATTGTACAAGGTGACGGTGAGCGTTCCGGCAGCATGTAACCGCCTTCTGATAGAGACAGGCGTGAGAAAGAACGGAGCGATAGACCTGTGTCGTCCGATGCTGGAAGAAGGCGATACGTACCAAGGCTGGAGCCTCTCGCCTTACGACGTAACCATAGACGATGCAGTGGTGGCGACAGGCTTAGACATCAAGAACGGCATCATCAAGGCAACGGCTGATAAATTCGAGATAATAAACAACAACGGCGAACAGACGGCTGCCGTGAACGAGAAGGGACGCTTGGAGGTAAAGAGCGGTTTGTTTTCGGGTTTTATAGTGAAGAAGATGACGACACTCACTCCTGATAACATTTCCGAATATCTTAAAAGCTCACAGAGCAATGGCTATTTAAGCATGGACTTCTCGGCAGCTGGCTCATACGTGTGCTTTACGGGCGCGATGAAGGCGAAATATGGAGACGATTATCCTTCACCTGTACTTCCTTTTTACAATATAGGCAGTATAAGTGCATCACTCGGCGTAACGGCGGAAGAAGCAATATCCTACATAGGACAAATCGTGATAATAGCGAACAAGAGCGACACGACGGTAAACGTTATTGGCGGAGGAACTATCAAGGGTGGCGGCACACAGTCGCAGTGGATAGAAACGGGCTACATGGCTGTGTTGGCTTGCGAGTTCGAGTACACATCGGTAAAGAACTATAAAATAGTATGGAATGGATATTGTGTAAAAATATAAAATATTAAGATATGAAAAAGATACGTATAGGCAATGACATTAACTTCCGATGGACTGTCAGACGTGGCGGAGAGGCAGAAAGCTTTGAGGGGAAAACTGTCAAGGTTCTGCTGCGTAATACGTATGGTCATCGTTGTGATATTGACTGGCATACAGAACCAGGCGGTATCATCGCTGGCACGTGCTACGGCTCTACGCAGCATTACCTTGGAGCGTACACCCTCACATTAGTTGAGAACGATGGCGAACGAGGCATGAACACTGTAGATAAAATTGACGTATGGCAGCTTGTGGCGCAGCAGGATAGTTCTGTTATGGAGATTAAAAATGATTGTGTCGGTTCGTCAGTAGAAACCGTCACGGCTCTCATAGAGTCGGAAATAGGCCTTGGCGGAGCAGCGCAAGTGACAATAGATGTGGAACTAAACGAGGAGTCATACAACGCCATCGCCAATGCGTCCGTAACAAAGGCTATCAAGGAAGTGCGTAAAGATGTTGACTCTTTGAACTTGGAAATGAAGGAACTGAAACCACGTGTTGAGACGTTGGAAGAAGCTAAATCAGAAGCAATAGACCTAAAGGGCATTGATGATGCCTTTAACGAGAGCATATAGCATTACAATGAGATTTTTACAATCTATATATCAATGTTTCATTAATTAATTTTTTTAATAATTATGGCAAAGTATTTAGACGAGAATGGTCTGTCAAGACTCGTTGTGAAGACCAAAGAGTATGCGGATAATTCTTCCGCAGCAGTGAAGACAGCTGTAGATGGCTATACCGTCAACGGCAAAAAGATCAGCACTAACCCAGTGATTACAAAGGCTGATGTGGGCTTGGCTAACGTGGACAACGTTAAGCAGATACCTGCATTGGAGAAGGGTGCGGCGAACGGCGTGGCAACTCTCGGCACTGACGGCAAACTTACAGCGGCACAGATGCCGGCAATGAAGACGGTTAACGGTGAGAGCGTCGTGGGTTCTGGTGACATCAAAATAGACCTGTCACTCTACAAGGTTGTCACTGATCTGCCTACGTCAGACATTGATGCCACGAAGATTTACTTGAAGCTTGCTTCAAGCACAGCTGAAAAGAATGTCTACGCGGAGTATATTTATACTGGTGACACAACGGCAGCATACGACGCATCAAAGTGGGAAAAATTAGGTGAGGCGCAGACATCAATTACCGTGGATGCAGCATTATCTACATCATCGACCAATCCGGTTCAGAACAAGGTTGTCAACTCGGCTATCGAGGGTTTGAAGACATCTGTAGGTAACGTACAGTCTGACCTCAATAGCAAAGTACAGGCCCTTCAGAGTAAGAATGCGACACAGGACACAGAGATTGCAAAGAAGCTAAACGCGTCAGCATACGTAATAGATGCTGCGCTCAATGCCACTTCAACCAATCCAGTTCAGAACAAAGCAGTAAATACTGCGCTCGCCAACAAGTTGGACAAGTCATCCTATGTGGTTGATGCCGCTCTTAGCGCATCATCCGCAAATCCAGTACAGAATAAGGTTGTGAACACTGCGCTTGGACAGAAGGTAAACACCACCACCTTCAACACCGAAATGGCGAAGAAGCTCGACAAAACCACTAAGGCTTCGGACACCGTTCTCGGTCTTGTACAGACTGGTCATGTCGCTTCAGACGGTGAGCTGCCCCTGAAGGTGGACTCTGACGGAAAGGGCTACGTGGTAATCGAGTCAATGTCCACAGAGGATATTGACGCATTGTTCAAGTAGTTAGTTTCAGGAGGGTATGTCAGAATACATCTTTTGGGCATACCCTCACTTACTCAAAACCTATAAAACGTGTAAGTATGAAATATGTAGATGAAAAAGGAATAAAGCGTGCCGTAAGCAAATTGTTAAGTTTAATAAGTAATTGCGCTACAAAGGACGTGGCGACATCTGAGAATGCAGGCTTGATGTCATCAATGGATAAAAGTAATCTTGACTTTATCTATGATGCTGACAACCGAAAAATTAAAGCTGCTGCAATCCCTGGTGAAATGAGAGAAGTTCTCGAATTTTCGGGATTTGTGACTGTAACAGTCTCAATGATGGGTGCAGATGATAATACGGCAATATACTTCAATACGAAAACGAATACTTTTGTCGCAAAATCGGGACCATACTATTGCGGAACATGGGCAGGGGCAGAAAATTGGGGAAACCAAGAACAAAATGGCGTCAGCCCCGTTGCAGGAAAAATATATGTCAATGGAGGAGACATGTACAGATGGGACGGTAAAGCCCTGACTTTGCTCAATCCTTCTTTAACAGTTGATACATCGTTGAGCGACACGTCGGTCAACCCAGTACAGAACAAGGTAATATACAATGCTTTAGCAGATAAATCTGCAACGTCGCATACACACACCTTGTCAAGCTTGGGTATGTATGTAGAACTGCCCAGTACGATCACAGGCGGATGGGATATGATAGGCAAAGACTATGCGAAGGGTGTTTGGATAAAGGCAGTGAGAGGACTTACGAATGCTCCATCTTGGTATGCGCCATCCTTTGCGTCGGGGATAGCGTTTGGTGGTGAAGGAACAAAAGCGGTTATATCTTTATCAAGGTCGTCACCGAAGGTGCGTTTCGCGGCAGGTGCTTCATCTTCTCCACAATGGTGGCTTGGTTTGAGAGGGAAAAAAGATAAGGAGTATGATCTTAACAATATACCGACAGGGAAAATGGCAGCGCAGGCAGAATTGTCTTCCTCAGCATCATTGACAACCGTAATAAACGAAGTAAACGCTATTATAAAAGCATTGAAGGCGGCAGGAATAATGAACTCTTAAAAAGGGATTTGGCATGGAAAGCTGGCTGGGCTGACTGGAAGCTGGGCCTCACTGAGCCTATCTAAGCCTATATGCGGGGCTGCTTAATGGGCGCAAATAATAAATAATAACTGACAAATAATAAATAAGAAGATGACACCTAAGGAATTTTGTAAATGGATGGCTCCTGCGGCTTATAATGCGGACATTTCGCCCGTGTTTATCATAGCTCAGGCGGCACTGGAGAGCGGATGGGGCAAGAGCGCTATCGGCAAGTATAATGTATTTGGTATAACGAGAGGCGGGTGGCCTGTGGAGAAATGTCTGCTTGTCACAACGCATGAGTATTTCAAGACTAAGACGGTGAGGTTTACGGCACCGGAGAAGGTGGTGAAGATTGAGTATGTGGCTGGCAAGGGTCTGTATAAGTATACTTGCAAGCGACTGTTCAGAAACTACGCTACTTTAGGCGAGGCGCTGAGAGACCATGCGGCTGTGCTAAAGAAATCATGGCCTGAGGCCTGGGCGTACAGGATGAGTCCTGAGAACTACGTGAAGAAGATACAGGAGGGACGGAAGAAGTATGCGACGGCTCCGAACTACGTGGAGACGATGGGGAAGATGTTCGGGACGGTGAGAAAGGCGATGAAGGAGGCTGGACTGAGCTGCTGAGAGACTGGGCAGCTAAGCCTCACTAAGCCTTTCTGGGCCTCTTTGCTGAGCTGCTTGGTTTTTAGGAAGGATTATTCTTTTGTTTGGGATTTTTGTTAATGTAAAAAAGATTGATTGGATGGTTAATAACTTGACTACGGGGACGGGTAAGGCCGTCGTTTTGGGGACAATGGGAGGGGAGGCGCTGTCTGCGCTCTTCGACCTGCGATGGATGTTGGTACTGATAGTGGTGCTGATAGTGGCGGACTTCTGGTTCGGAGTGAGCGAGAGTCTGCATAAACACGAGCACTTCCGCTTCTCAAGAGCAGGACGAAGAACGTGTAACAAGGCAGTTGACTATGTGACGTACTTAATCCTTGGTTCTGTGATAGGCTTGGCTATTTTTGAGCCGTTAGGTTGGGCGACACACACCACCACTGCTGCAATAGGCCTTGGCTTTGGCTGTGTGTGGGAGGTGGACTCGATTGTGGGGCATGTGTGTGAGCTGCATGGAGTTAAAAACAAATTCTCTGTCAAAAGACTTATCATTGCAATCATTAAAAAAAAGGATGCAGATGTAGGCGAAGCTGTTGAGGAAGTCATGGAAGGAGACGATACAAACAATAAATTAGAATAATATGGAAACAAAGAAAGATGATTTATGGAGCAAATCAATGCTCCTAATGTTGGCACTTTTGTCGCTGTTAATTATTGCTCTGTGTAGCTGCACTACGAGCAAGCCGATGGTATATGAGCGTACAATCGTGAGAACGGACACGGTTATCAAGGCTGATACGATGTGGCACAACAGATTTGTGGAAAACATTGTGGATAACGTTAGTAAGCAGTTTTCATCCGTTAAGGATTCTGTTGCGACCGTTGTAGACGAGCAGGGTAACGTCAAGAAGCATGAAGCTTGGCACTGGAGAGAGAACTCTACACAGACAAGCACAGAGAGAATCTTGCGTGACTCGCTTGAAGACATTAAGGGCAGATACTTTGCTCTGTTGTCTATGAAAGCCGACACATTAAGTAAGGCATACAAGCCACCGTCTGCATACATTACTAAGACTCCATCATTAAACCTTTGGGAGCGTTGGTGCATCGAAGTAGGACGTACTGTAACAATAGGATTAATAGTAGCTGTTATATCACTAATAATTTATTTAATACGACAAATGAAATAGTTAGGTTTATCTTTTTTATAAGGTAACAGATTGTTTTAGGATGCGCCTTGCTTGTCTGTGATAGATAGGCAAGGCTTTTACTTTCAAATTGCAACAATATGCTATTTTTATGTGCGCACACAGCTATAACTTGTAAGTTTAAATTATTTATTTGTAAATAAATAACAAAACAAACACAATAATTATATCATTTAGTTATATTTGCAACGACAACAATATATTTAAACTTAATGCATATGACAGATGAAAAGAAAAAGGCACTCCTTTCTGTTTTAGACGGAATGGACGTGAGCGAGGTTATCTCGCTGTTAATAATGAGTGGTAACAGCTATTCAAGAAGATTGTTGAAATTCATCAAGTGGATAACTAAATGGCTACCTATATGTATAATGGTGTGGCATAGTTTTGCCATGTTGGATTTTTCTCAGAATCCGAGAGAAATGTTTATCGTGCATTCCGAACACTGGCCAAGCTACACATTTATATATGTGTTACTGTATGTATTACCACTTGTGCTCATACTGTTCAGTAGATTCTTCTGGCTGTGTTGGGTATACAGGATTCCGTTCTTTTACTACTTCGGTGTAAATGCTATACATCTCACTTATTGGTCGTGGTATACTACAAAAGATATGGTAATGTCCTGTATGTCTGTAATAGTAATGACAGGAGTATTTTACTTGTACTGGTTAATAGATTGGTTCTTAACAAGAACAAGGATAGGTAAAAGGTTTTTCTTCTAAAGCAAAAAGGTTATGAAAAGAAAAGTATTCAACTATTACACTTTGGCTCTCATTCTGAAATCTCTGTATGAGAGCTGTATGAAGGCATGGGAACAACAGAAGAATGGAGAAAAGGTAACAGCTTGTGGAATGTCAGATGAAGATATAGAAGAATTATGCGAAGACTATCTTCCTAATCTGATGAACCCAATGATGTCTAAAGAAGAAGTACAACGTAAGCTTGGTGTCAGTGAAGCTACACTCAACAGAATGGTAAAAAGAGGAGATATTCCAAACGGACAGCAAGACGTAGGAGGTCATGTTAGATGGTGGAAGAAATGGGACATACTGCCGTTTATAAGAAAGACCCATAAGAAATGATAGTATATGCTATCAACCTAAATAACTGATTTACAAGGGATAATGAAAAGTGTGAGCGTGTTATGGCTTTTTTTGTCGTAACACGCTAATTTTGTGCCTGTAACGTTACAATAGTGTTAGTAAATCTATTAAGGTAAAAACTGAAAAAAGATTGTTATTATGGAGAGTAAAACTTACGTATTCGGAGAGAATGGTCCTGGTACTGGTGGCGGTCTTAATAGCATTTTGGCTATGCTCCCAGCACTCATGCAGAAGCAGGGCGTAGACCCAAGCTTGTTTGCCCTTTGCAACGGCAAGAGCAACGGCAATGGTTGGGGTGAAAATCTGTTCGCTATCTTGCTTCTGTTTATCCTCATGGGTAGAGGTAACTTCTTTGGCGGCGGTTTTGGCGGCGGCATGATGCCTAACGGACAGGGTGGCGTTGTGCCAATGATTAACAACGATGCGAACACAGCTGTTATCATGCAAGCTGTTCAGCGCAATGGTTATGATGTTCAGAGCTTGGCAACAGCCCTCAACACTTCGAGCGATGCTGTAATGGCTGCTATCAACAGCTTGGGTCAGCAGGTATGCAACATCGGTAATCAGATGGGTTTGAATACCAATCAGATAATCACGGCTCTGATGCAGGGTAACAATGCAATCGCTACACAGCTTGCTGAGTGTTGCTGCAAGACCAACAACGCCATCACCGCAATGGACGGTAATGTGAAGTTGGCAATGTGTCAGCAGACGGGAGCTTTGACGAACGCCATCAACAACGTGGCTGTTGGTCAGGAGCGTGGTTTCTCTAATGTTGCTTACGAGACGCAGCGTCAGACTTGCGACTTGCACAACGCCATTAAGGATAGCACCCAGACCATCGTAAACGGTCAGAAGCAGGCTGAGATGCGCGAGATGCAGAACAAGATTGACGCTCTGCGTGAAGAGAACAGCACCTTCAAATCTTCAGCCATGACTTCGCAGATTGTAGGTCAGGCTATAGCACCTATCAATGCCGTATTGACAGGTCTGCAGCAAGAAGTGGCAGGTATCAAGTGTAAATTGCCCGAAACAGCGACTGTTGCTTACAGCCCCTTTACTGCCGTTCCTAACTGTGTAGCAGCTCAGATGGGACTGTATGGTTTTAATGCCGTGAATGGTGCGAGCTTCTGGACTTAAAGAAAGGAGGACAAGACTATGATTTGGGGCTATCCTTTTTCATGGGTCAATAGAAGAGGTTCGGCAGCTGTAGGTTCTACAGGCGTAAAGGTAAACACTGCTAACGTGGTGTTTACCTTCAAGAACCACGCTTTCGTAAATGCCAACTACAGAGGAACAATATTCGTGAATCTGCAACAGGCTATACCGACAGGTACAACGACTACGCTGCCAATCCTCTTTGAGACCAACGGCACAACACAGGCTGTGACTAAATTCAATGGAGCAGCACTGACCGTTGCCGATTTAGCCGGAACTGGTGTATATCAGTTGTGGTTCGAGAGAGACACTAACACCCTTCAGTTGATGACGGGTATTGTATAACAAGTTAAAATTCGACTTCTATGTTTCAAGGACTAAGACCAAATAGCATATTTTATGTGCTTGACAAGTCGGGAGAACCGACTCTGAAAATAGGGCAAGTGGTAAGCGTGAGCAATCCGCAACCCAAGTTTCCTTCATATCAGCCTGGGCAGTTTAATCCGCAGCCAATGGAAACAACGGTAGATGTAAAGGTTAAGATGCCCGATGGTGAGGCGGAGTTTAAGCAATTGCCATCAAACGGACAAATTGCTAATTCGGGAGACCTCGTTGTATCTGAGAGCCGTGAGGCTATGAGCGCAGAGGTAGAAGCGATGCTCAGACACTCTAAAGAGGTGCTTGACAGTAAGGATTATCATGAAAAAGTGGTAAAGAACTGTGAGCAGATGTTGGGCATCCTTAATCCGCAAATAGCCAAGGAAAAGGCGCAAGAACAGAGAATCGGTAACCTTGAAGCCGATGTGAGCGGCATGAAAGGCACGCTGTCGAACATTGAGACTATGCTGCAAAGAGCCTTGAACAAGAAGTCGAACGGAAACACTTAATACTGAACATTATGTATATGATTGAGATTACAGAAAACAAGTTCGATGAGCTTGTTGAGAATGCCGAGAAAATGCTTAAATACGGTGGAAAAGTCATGTCGTGCCTTGAAGACATGAGACGTGGCGAAGGTCGTATGGGTGAGCGTTCTCCTATGCCGGACTATCGAGACATGGGACGTGACGAGCGCAGACGCTATGAGCGTGGCATGGACTACGACGATGAAGGACGTTACGGAGAGCGTTATGGTGGCGGATATCATGGAGGTGGCAGACGCTACTAAGTAATAACCGACAGGTAGGGAATACTGTTTCCTTACCTGTCTTAACAAGAAATACTATGGGAAGATGTAGAATACCTTTAGATGTATATGACATGAAACCAGAAGGAATGATAGCTTACCTCAGATACAACGGCTATCACTTCAACAAAAAAATGTGTGAATGGGCTGTTAGTCATATGCGTAAAATCAACAAAGCAAGCGGCAAGGAAGAACCAATAGAACCTATTAACAAGGACAAGGTCGAGGAGTTGATGCAGTCAAATAATCTAACGCTTGATAACCTTGTCGGCTACGACCATGTGTACGTTGCTAATATGTGTAAGGCTGACTTCTGGGGTAAGTCGATAAAAGACGAGGAGAGTTTAGCACATTATATAAAAGACACGGTTGACGATGTAGATCAGAAGGATGGTTTTATATTCAACCGTTTCTATGCTGACTGTTGCCACAACGGTATGCCTATTCCTTGGGAAGATTTGCTATGATAAGGCGTGAGATTCACTTGGAACAGTACAGATGGAGAGTTATGTGCTTCATCGGGTATACAGCCAATGATTCTGATGAGATATGCCATGCGTTAGAGGATATAGGCTGCAACGGCCTAGCCCTTGAAACGGCAAGCAAACATCTATCATTGGCGAGTGAAGAGCGAGGACTAACCTACTCTAACGTAGGAACAAGAGAAAGTGTTGTCGCAGTTGGAGCATCTGACAATAAAGGAAACTTGGTGAACACTATAGGGCATGAACTCCTGCATGTAGTTGCTCACATCTGCGACAATGATAATATAACAATGCAAAGTGAAGAACCGTGCTACATAATGGGTGAGCTGTGTCAAAAAATATTTGAATCAATCTAAATCTAAAAAGTGGAACTATGGATATTGGAATAATAATCGAAGCAGCAACAAGGCTAAACGATACATGGAATAAATGTACGAAAGATATAGAGAAAGAAAATCTATCCGCTGATATATACAACTGTGCTTGCGAAATAGACGAAGCCATAATAGCACTTGTTGAAAAAATAGGTAATTGCACTAAGGCTATTACTATCAGTAAAATGTATGGTAAATCGCCTCTTGCAGAAAGCCATAAAACAATAATAGCAAGAGATAATATATAATTAAAGGAAGGAAGCAAGTTGTTTGTATGCAATTTGCTTCCTTTAACACTTACGTATTTATATTAAGTTAATAAAAAGTTAAATTCTTCGTCTTAGCCGTTCTAAGCCATCCAAAATTTTCCTCCATATACTTATACATATTTTTTAAATTATGTTGTTACAGAGGAAAACGACATTTAGACCAAAAACTGTTTTATTTTCCTGTGTTTATGTCAAGTATATAATCTATTACCTTACGATTTGCTTCGTCTATTTTTTTGCGGTTGAAATTGATATACACCTGCGTCACAGCAGCTCCTGTAGAATAAGAATGCCCGAGTGCATGACTTATAACATCTTCTGGAATATCAAGTTCGCTTGCTAATGTAGCCCATGTATGTCTTGCCCAATATGAAGTCAGTTTGGGAAACGGTGCACACGAACCTATATACTTCAAATGTTTATCGAAACAAGTAGTGAACGCATGAGTATTGGAATATTTCTCCAACAGGTCAAGCAAGAATTTTTCACCTTTATAACGATTTATAATCTCAAGTGCTTCCGGCTCAACTTTGATGGAATAAAACTTTTTCGTTTTTTTTCTCTTGTAGTTAATCCTACCTTCAGCATCTATTTCAGTCAATTCGCACAGATCAGCAACATTAATACCAATCAAGTACAAGCACAGCTTAAACATATCAATAGTACGTTGTTGTTTAGGCTCATCAATAGCGAACAGCTGTCTTACCTCAGCTAAAGTTAGAGAACGCTTTTCTGTCTGTTCTGCTTTGATTTTAAAAACACGGAAAGGATAATTCTGAGTAATCTCGTTATCTAAAGCATCATTGAAGACAGCTCTAATATTACGAAAATGTATATTACGTCCATTAACAGCAGAAGAATACTTCTGCAGGAAGACTTCAAAACCTGTAAGCCAATCTTTTGTTATATCCTCAAATGTTTTGGACTTAATACGATTGTCAAACTCAAGCATGCGTTTTGCAGTTACTAAGTAGATTTCCTTAGTTCGTTGTGCAGAACGAGAGTTAGCATAATTAATGAAACGGTTATAGAAGCTATTAGAAGCAGCTACACTTGGTTCTAAAACTTCCAACACCTTATTTTTAATTTGTGTTGCAGTTAGTTTAGTCAGTTTTCCTTCCTTTGTTAGGTCCATGATAATATTAGACACTTTGTTGCGTTGAGTGTCTATGTAACTTTGAAGTGCCTTCTTGTTAGGATGGTCTTTGATCCTTTCCTTTTCAGCATCCCACTGAGTTGGATATATTCGCACATTCAAAGAGATATAAGCAGAAGACCCCTGCTTATTAATACCAATCTTTAGTGGAGCTTCGTTACCACGTTTCACGGAACGCTTATCTAAATATAAATGTACTGTTGCCATAGTTGCGGTTGAAAGATTAATAATTTGCGGTGTATTTGCGGTTTTTGCGGTGTATCTGCGGTGTATTTTACCCATATTTACCCAAAAATTCCGAGTAATTAAAAGCTTAGTAATTATTGAAATTCTGAAGAGGCAAAATGAAAACCCTGTGCTTTTATTAGCTTTCAAGCTCGTAATCCTCTAATACATAACCGAATGCGTATTCAGTCGAATGATGGAGTTAATAGAAATTTAGTTTCTTTTTGCGGAGAGAGGGGGATTCGAACCCCCGATACGCTTTTGACGTATACACGCTTTCCAGGCGTGCCTCTTCAACCACTCGAGCACCTCTCCTTTAAATAGTGGATGCAAAGATATGAAAAAAATCACAGATGCCAAAACGAAGCATCTGTGATTTAATCTATGTTAACAGTTATAAAACCGCTATTTTTTACGTGCTTATTGGCGTTCCTTACATCAGCCTATACGGAACACTCTCTCCACATTCTCATTAGTCTGTCGAGCCACTTCCTCGTCCTCCACACCATACGCTTCGGCGAGACGTTTCAGCACAAACTCCACGTAAGCACTCTCATTGCGTTCTCCTCTCTTGGGCACCGGTGCCATATAAGGCGAATCAGTCTCAAGTACTATACGTGAGAGTGGTACGGATGCAGGAAGAACCTCCGGCAGATGACTCTTCTTGAACGTCAACACACCGCCGATGCCAAGCACGAAGTTCTGGAATTCAAGCAGTTGCTCCGCTTCCTTCTCATTACCAGTGAAACAATGAAACACTCCGCCCGGCAACTCATTCTGATAGCGACGCATCACCGCCACCATCTCGTTCTGCGCCTTACGGCAATGTATCATCAGCGGCAGGCGTGTCTCCACCGACCACTCCACCTGACGCTCGAACGCAGCCAGCTGTTCGCGCTCGTTATCGCGAGTCCAATAGAAGTCGAGTCCCACCTCACCGATGGCAATGAACGGATGACCTGGCACGATGTATTCACGCATTCTCTGCAATACGTTTTCCCAGTCTGCTCCCACCTCTTCAGGATGGAGTCCGATCATCGGATAGGCATACCCCTCATACTTTCGGCTTACGGCAAGGACCGTCTCCACTGACTTCAGGTCAATGGCAGGCAGAAACACCTTGCTTACACCAGCAGCACGCGCACGCTCCATCACTTCGTCGCGATCAGCGTCAAACTCCGTTCCGTCAAGATGGGTATGCGTGTCAATAAACTGTATCATACGTCGCTGATTAGTATTGGCGGTTCATCATGCGCTGGGCATAAGCGGCAAGCTCTGCCTTACGGCTCTCGTCCACTGACACAGCCTGAAGATACTTACGACTCTGCTCAAAGTAGTAGGCAATCTTGTCCTGAGCCATGCGGTCGATACCTATCTCGTTGTAAAGTCGGGTCACGGCAGCCACCTTCTCATCGCGGTCGAACTCTGTAGCGCCAATCCAGCTTTCAAGCTGACGACGCTGCTCTTCATTAGCATGATTAAGGGCATTGATGAGCATGAATGTCTTCTTGTTAGACGTGATATCTCCACCGATAGCCTTACCGAACACACGTGTGTCGCCATATACGTCGAGAAAGTCGTCCTGCAACTGGAAAGCCAGACCTATCTGCTCACCGAATCGATACAGATTGTCAGCGTCCTCCTTCGAAGCACCGGCAAGGATGGCACCAATCTTGAGTGCGCAAGCAAGCAGTACGCTTGTCTTGAGTCGGATCATCTCAATGTATTCCTCCTCCGACACATCGTCACGATGCTCAAAAGCCATATCATACTCCTGACCCTCACCTATTTCGAGAGCTGTCTCGGTGAACAAAGCCAGCACCTCAGCCATCTTGTCACTGCTGCATTGCTGCATACGCTGATAAGCAAGCACGAGCATTGAGTCGCCTGAGAGGATTGCAGTATTGGCATTCCACTTCTTGTGCACAGTCTCATGACCGCGACGCAGATCAGCATTGTCCATGAGGTCGTCATGCAGAAGCGTATAGTTATGGTAGGTCTCAAGTGCACAAGCAGGCATAAGGATAGTCTCGGGATCCTCCTTGAAGAGATTATACGAAAGGAGCATAAGCACTGGGCGTATGCGCTTTCCTCCCATAGAGAGCACATAACGTATCGGTTCGTAAAGCGACGCCGGACGGCGGTCGTACGGAAGCTGCACAAGATAGTCGTTGACGAGCTTCAATATTTGGTCTGCATTAATCATATTTATTATGTGAAAAAGATGAATGTTTATGTTTATAATTCCTTTATTCCGACATGGCATCGCCTTGTCAGAGCTTAAACTCCACGGGGATGGCGAACAAAGTACGGCAAGGACGGTTCTTGTCAATGCCAGGTTTCCAGCGTGGCATCATACGTGCCACTCTGAGCGCCTCATTGTCCAAGATGGGGTTTACTGAATGAGCCACTTTCAAGTCGCATATCGATCCGTCGCGATTGATGACGAACGAGATTACCACACGTCCCTGAATCTTCTGACGTTGAGCCACTGGAGGATAACGAAGATTGTCGGTCAGCCACTTGACGAACGCCGACATGCCTCCCGGAAATTCGGGCAGCTGCTCTACGATGCGGAAGTTCAGCGGATTGTCTCCCATATCCACCGCCACCGGAGCAGGCGTATTATCGTCGGCTTTTTCTGCCTTGTCGTTCTTCTCACCGTTTCCTTCTTCGTCACCCACAATACGCTTCTTACTGATATCGGCGATGTTCTGAAGGTCCTTCTGTATCTTGTCCACCACCTTTATCTTCTGCTGTTGCTTCTTGCGTGGACGTGACGGCTCCACTACGGCTATCATATCCTGGCGTTCTTGTTTCTTGCGCATCGCCATTTCCTGCAGCACGTCGTCCATCGAGTCGTCCTCCGTATCCGTTCCTCCATAACGCACTGGGAACTCCAGAACCGCCACGAACAGCGACAGTGCTATAGCCAGCCCTATAAGAAACCTCTTCAGCCAGTGGCGGTCAAGATCTGCCTTATATGATTTTTTTATTTCCATACTGCAAAGTTACGGTTTTATGATGGTAGAATCTGAAAAATCTTGTGTAATTTTGCAAAAGTGTATCTTTTTAAGACGATAAGAACCATTATTTAACATTTCACTTATGATAAACGGATATATAAGCAAGCAGTACGGACAGCCCACCAAGCGCTACGTACAGACCATGGACCTCAAGGACGACAGCACTCTCATTCAGAAGTATCGTGAGGCTCACGACAAGGAGCATTTCTGGGACGATATAAAGGAGGGTATCCAGGCTATAGGCATTCTTGAGATGGAGATATACATACTCAAAAACCGACTTGTGATGATCGTTGACGCTCCCGTGGATTTCCGCTGGGACGAAGCCATGGCTCGCCTTGCCACCTTGCCGCGTCAGGCGGAATGGGAAAGTCATGTGGCACAGTTCCAGAACTGCACGGCTGACGCCACAAGCGACGAAAAGTGGCAGATGATGGAACGCATGTTCTATCTTTACGAGAACGAGGAAGAAGAAAAATAAAAACATAATATACATATAATAAAGATGAAGAAACTATTGTCTCTGCCGCCAAACCTGGTGGGCAGCTTTCATGAGATAACCGAACTCCCGAAGAACGAATGGTTCTGCACCAACGACCCCGTGGGCAAAAAGCTTGGCTCCGGCGGAGGAACCACATGGCTGCTCCGTGCCGCCTATGAGGCTAATGACGAGGGCCGCACCTTCGACGAATGGCTTGCTGCCGACAAGCGTCTGCTTCTCCACGCCGGAGGACAAAGCCGCCGTCTGCCGTCGTACGCTCCTTCTGGAAAGATTCTCACACCGCTGCCTGTCTTCCGTTGGGAGCGCGGTCAGAGCCTTCATCAGAATCTGCTCTCGCTGCAGGTGCCTCTCTATAAGCGCATCATGGACATCGCTCCGAAGGGACTCAATACTATGATTGTCAGCGGCGACGTATACATCCGTTCCACAGAGCCCCTGCAGGCCATCCCTGAGGATGCCGACATCGTGTGCTACGGTCTGTGGCTCGGCCCGGAGATAGCCAAGGACCACGGCGTCTTCGTGTCCACACGCGAGAACCCAACAGAGCTGAAGTGTATGCTTCAGAAGCCGTCCGTAGAGACACTCTCATCGCTGCTTGCCGATCATTTCTATCTTACCGACATCGGCGTATGGATTCTCTCAGACCGTGCCGTGAAGGTGCTCATGCAGCACTCATCTGCTGAAGGCAAGGAGCTTGACGGCGACGTCATCAATTATGATATGTACGGCGAGTTCGGCTGCGCTTTAGGATCAGAACCGGTCATCAAGGACGCGGCTGTCAACGATCTTAAGGTTGCCATCCTGCCTCTCCCCGGCGGCGAGTTCTATCACTTCGGAACATCACACGAGCTGCTTTCGTCAATGCTTGCCATCCAGAATCTTGTCAGCGACCAGCGCGAGATTATGCATCACGACCGCAAGCCTCATCCTTCCATCTTCGTACAGAATACGGAGGTAAAGATTAAGTGGAACGAGAACAATCGCAACATCTGGGTGGAGAACGCCTTCATCGGCGCCGGATGGACCCTCACTAAGGACAACATCGTGACCGGTGTTCCTGAGAACAACTGGACGCTGACTCTCGGCGAGGGACAATGCGTTGACATTGTACCCATCGGCGAAGACCATTGGGCGGTGCGTCCTTACGGATTTAACGATAAGTTCCGTGGCGACCTTGCTGAGGTGGAATATCTCGGCGGTTCGTTTGCAGAATGGGCTAAGGAACGCGGCATCTGCATCGACGACATTGAGGGACGCCATGACCTTCAGGCTGCCCGCATCTTCCCCATAGTCAGCAACGTGGACGATATGGGCGTCGTACTGCGCTGGATGCTCTTCGATCCGTCTCTCGAAGAGGGCAAGGCCATTTGGGCTGCTTCACGCCGCGTCTGTGCCGACGAAATAAGCAGCGAGGCCAATCTCTGCCGTCTTGTGGCTCAGCGCACCAAGTTGCGCTGTCAGAACCTCGCAGTCATTGCCAAGAACTGGGAGCACAGCGTCTTCTATCAGACCGACCTTGAGAGCACCGCTCGCGACTATGGACGTTACGACATTCCTCTCCCCTCTCCGCTGCCATCTTCGGCATCACTCCTCACACGCACCAAGGACGCCATGTTCCGTTCTGAGGCTCTTCGCTTCGCTGGCAAGGACGGCGGCAAGTACGAGGAAGAGGCGTTCTCGCTGCTGCGTCAGGGTCTCACGGACGAAGCTCTGCGCGTACGCCAATGCCCGCGTCTTTCTGTATATGCCGACCAGATAGTCTGGGGACGTTCGCCCGTCCGCATCGACATTGCCGGTGGCTGGACCGACACGCCTCCCTTCTGCCTCATGGAAGGCGGCAATGTGGTCAACCTTGCCATCAAGCTGAACGGTCAGCCGCCGCTCCAGACTTACGTCAAGCCATGCAGCGAACCTCACATTGTCCTGCGAAGCATCGACCTCGGCGCGTCCGAAACCATCACCACATACGAGGAGCTGGCAGCTTTCAATAAGGTTGGCTCGCCGTTCTCCATCCCCAAGGCAGCCCTCTCGCTCTCCGGCTTCCTCCCGCAGTTCTGCAAGGACCAGTACAATTCTCTGGAAGAACAGCTGCGTGCCTTCGGATGCGGCCTTGAGGTGACGCTGCTCTCAGCCATCCCCGCCGGTTCTGGTCTTGGCACAAGCTCTGTCCTTGCCGCCACAGTCCTCGGCGCATTGAGCGACTTCTGCGGACTGGGATGGGACAAAGCCGAGATTGGTCATCGCACACTTGTCCTCGAACAGCTCCTCACCACGGGAGGCGGATGGCAGGACCAGTTCGGCGGACTCCTGCCGGGCATCAAGCTTCTGCAGACCGAGCGCGGCTTCTGCCAGAACCCGGAGGTTCGCTATATGCCGGACGCCCTCTTCACTCTTCCCGAATACAAGGCATGCCACCTGCTCTATTACACCGGCATCACACGCACGGCAAAGACCATCCTCGCCGAGATTGTTCGCCGCATGTTCCTCAATGAGCATGACGAACTGGCACAGCTGCGTGAAATGAAGGCGCACGCCCTTGACATGTTTGACGCCATCCAGCGCATGGACTTCGAGCGTATGGGACGTCTTGTCGGCAAGACATGGAAGCAAAACCAGGCTCTCGACTTGGGCACTAATCCTCCTGCCGTAGAGGCCCTCACCCGCCTCGTTGACGACCTTTGCCTTGGCTATAAGTTGCCGGGTGCCGGAGGTGGCGGCTATCTTTACATGGTGGCAAAGGACGAGGACGCCGCAGCCCGCATCCGCCGCATCCTCTCTGAGAACCGTCCTAACGACAAGGCACGCTTCGTTGAGATGTCGCTCTGCCAGAACGGATTCCAAGTAAGCCGCAGTTAAAGGCTGACATATCAAACAATAGCTTTATATGATTACGGATTCATCCATATCTTTTTATTATCTTAAAATGATAGAGATGAATCCGTTTTTTATTTTTTCTTTGAAAACAATTCAATAGGCTATCTTTTGACATCCATGGCGTTGTTTTACGCGAAATATATATAACTTTGTAATCAAAAGAGTAAAAACAAGCCGTACATGACAAGAATTATCAGAACTTTATTAGCTACATTAATATTCGCCACAGCATTCTTCACTTCTGCATTCTCACAGCCAAAGCATGAGGTGCGTGCTGTATGGCTTACCACCATCGGCGGCATCGACTGGCCACATTCATACGCCCAGTCAGTATGGTCAATAGAGAAACAGAAGGACGAACTGCGCACCATCCTTGACCGCTTGGAGAAGGCGGGCATCAATACCGTGCTACTCCAGACCCGCATACGCGGCACCGTCATCTATCCCTCCAACATCGAGCCGTGGGACGGATGTCTGTCCGGACATCCGGGCAAGAGCCCAGGTTACGACGCGCTGCGCTTTGCCATCGACGAGTGCCACAAGCGTGGCATGGAGGCACACGCATGGATTGTAACAATGCCCGTGGGAAAGTGGGATGCTCTCGGATGTAAGCGCCTACGCAGCAAGATGCCGGGCAACATCATAAAGATAAAGGCAGACGGATATATGAACCCCGAGTCGGCACAGACCGCCAACTACCTTGCGGATATCTGCGAGGAGGTGACACGCGGCTACGACATCGACGGCATCCACCTCGACTATATACGCTATCCCGAGAATCTGCCCAAGCTAAAGAAGCTGAACCCGAGCGTGGCACGCGACAATATCACACGCATCGTACGTACCATATCAAAGCGCGTCAAGACGCTTAAGCCATGGGTGAAGATGAGCTGCTCGCCGATTGGCAAATTTGACAACACGTCACGCTATTGGAGTCATGGATGGGACGCATACAACACGGTTTATCAGGACGCTGTGGCATGGCTGCGTGACGGACTCATGGACGAACTGTTCCCGATGATGTATTTCCGCGACAACAACTTCTTCCCCTTCGCCCTCGACTGGAAGGAGCAGAGCCACGGAAGGATTGTCGTGCCTGGCCTTGGCATCTATTTCATGTCGCCAAGAGAGAAAGACTGGCCATTGACCGACATCACCCGCCAGCTCTTTTTCCTGCGCGACATCGGCATGGGTCACGCCTATTTTCGATCGAAGTTCTTCACGGACAACACTAAGGGCATCTATGATTTCGCCACGGACGAATACGGCACGTATCCGTCTCTCATCCCGCCGATGACATGGGCAAAGGTTGCGTCCCCCCAAAAGCCATACGACCTTACCTTCACGATGCAGAAGGACGGCGCCATGCGCATGACATGGCAACATCAGGTAAAGGACACCACCATGATGCTCTTCAACGTCTATTCATCCACCTCCTATCCCGTGGACACAAAGGACGCCCGCAACCTCGTGGCAATACGCCGCCAGGCACGCTCCCTGCTCATCCCGTCAGAAAAGGGACGCCATTACGCCGTGACCGCCACCGACCGCTACGGCAACGAAAGCATTGCCCTTCAGGAAGCTTACACAGCCGACACGTCAGCTCCACAGCAAAGCCCCGACTTGCTGAAGTGCGACGGTCGCATTCTGAAAGTGCCTGACGATGTCATGCTCACCGACGCACAATATCTGCTCGTAGAGACAATGCAGGGGGCGGCTGTAGCCACACTCCCCTACAAGCGCCCCTCCACCACCGTGAACATCACCAGCATCCCCAACGGCATTTACCACCTGCGAACCCTAAACCGCAAGGGAAGAAGCCACCGTCTGGGCACGTTTATCGTAAAGAGGATTTAGCCATAAAATGGAGGTTTTGCCGAGACAATATTTGCATTCCTGATGCTCAATACTATGAATTGAGCGCACTAAGAAATCTTTGGTGCGAAATTCTTGAGTTTTGAGCGGTTATAGACAATATACTTATACACAGTGCGTTATGCGGTTTTCTGATGAAGCGTAATGAAATCAGACTCGCAAAAGAGCCACTTGTCTCTGCTATAGAGCCACTTTTACACTACAATACTGCCACTATCGTCATACAATAGAGCCTCTTTTACAGTCCGACTGTGCCACTATCGGAGTGTAAAAGAGGCTTTATCGTTAAGCTCAGACGCTGTCTGGACAGCAGAATACCGTAAAAACAGCAAACCAAAACTCTATAATCAATTTTTATTTTGTAACAAGTTTTTACTGTTTGGACAATATTTGCATAGCGGACGGCGGACGCCGTCCGAATTAGGAATTTTGAGTTTTGAATTAGGAATTGTGCGCCATGGCGCATTATGAGTTGTTCAGTTTTAATTGATAGGATGAAACCTGTCTTCATGTCTTCTTGTTAAAAAATATTGATTCAGTTCCCGTAAGCGCTTATACCAAAAGAAGCGAGAGCCCATTCCGACAGAAATGAGCTCTCGCTTCAATTTATTCTAAATACTAATGGCACTGTTTTAGACAATTCCCTGCGCCATCATTGCCTTAGCAACCTTGAGGAATCCGGCAACGTTGGCACCGCGGACGTAATTGATGTAGCCGTCAGGCTGTGTGCCGTACTTCACGCAGTTGGCATGGATGTCGTTCATAATGTCGTGAAGCTTGGCGTCCACCTCCTCGCTGCTCCAGCGGAGACGCTCCGAATTCTGGCTCATCTCAAGGCCCGAAACTGCCACACCACCTGCATTGGCAGCCTTGCCGGGAGCATAAAGCAGTCCGGCTTCCTGGAACACCTTGATGGCCTCCGGCGTTGAAGGCATGTTGGCGCCCTCGCTAACGGCAATCACACCGTTGGCAACAAGCGTGCGTGCGTCGTCGCCGTCAATCTCGTTCTGTGTGGCAGACGGAAGGGCTATGTCTGCCTTCTCGCCCCAAGGACGTGCACCAGCCACGTACTTTACGCCGTATTCCTCAGCATACTCGCGGATACGACCGCGCTCCACGTTCTTCAACTCCTTCACATAGGCAAGCTTCTCGGCATCGATGCCGTCCGGATCGTAGATGTATCCGTCCGAATCAGACAATGTCACGGGCACCGCACCAAGCTGGATGAGCTTCTCAACGGTGTACTGAGCCACATTGCCCGAACCGCTCACGAGGACACGCTTTCCTGCAAGCTCGATGCCGCGGGTCTTGAGCATGTTCTCAAGGAAATATACGTTGCCGTAACCCGTAGCCTCGGGACGGATGAGCGATCCGCCGAACTCCTGTCCCTTGCCGGTAAGCACGCCGACGAAAGTATGGGTGAGCTTCTTATACTGGCCGAACATATAGCCGACCTCACGACCGCCTACGCCGATGTCGCCAGCCGGAACGTCCTCGTCAGGACCGATGTGACGATAAAGCTCGTTCATGAAAGCCTGACAGAAACGCATCACCTCAGCATTGCTCTTGCCACGCGGAGAGAAGTCGGAACCGCCCTTGGCGCCTCCCATCGGCAGCGTGGTGAGCGCATTCTTGAAGGTCTGCTCGAAGGCAAGGAACTTAAGGATGGAGGGATTGACGGAAGAATGAAAGCGAATGCCGCCCTTGTACGGACCGATGGCGTTGTTGTGCTGAATGCGATAACCCATATTGGTCTGCACGTTGCCCTTGTCGTCCACCCATGTCACACGGAAGGAGATGATGCGGTCAGGTATGCAAAGACGCTCAATGAGGTTGGCACGGTCGAACTCGGGATGGCGGTTATACTCATCCTCAATGGTACCGAGAACCTGGCTCACAGCCTGGATATACTCAGGCTCGTTGGGGAAGCGCTGGTTAAGACGCTCTACGATTTCTGTTGCTTTCATTGTTTTTGTTGGTGTTTTTGATTAATATGATTATTATCCTTTTCTAAAATTCAAACTATATCTATCTTAATATGTACGCGAGACATCATCTCTCGCTGAGCGGTGTGTAATCCTTCACGTCGAGCACGTTCTTGTATGCAGGGCGTATGATGCGGCGCCCCTCGAAGTTTAGCTCCTCTATTCTGTGTGCCATCCAGCCTACGATACGCGCCATAGCGAACATCGGCGTATAGATTTCCTGCGGCAGACCTATCATCTCGTAGATGAATCCCGAATAGAAGTCGACGTTGGCGCATATCGGCTTCGCCGTCTTGCGATGTGCCTGCACGCACTTTATGCCCTCCTGCTCAAGAAGTCGGAGGAAATCGTATTCGGCTTCGCGTCCCTTCTCACGTGCCAGTTCGCCGGCAAGCCTCTTGAGCTGCTTGGCGCGAGGGTCGCTGAGCGTATATACAGCATGACCGATGCCGTATATCAGACCTGCACCGTCGTATGCCTCCTTGTTAAGGATGCGGTTGAGATAAGTGTCAATCTCGTCCACCGACGTCCAGTCATGGATGTTCTCCATAAGATGATGCAGCATGTTAATCACCTTTATGTTGGCTCCGCCATGAAGCGGACCCTTCAGCGAACCGATGCCGGCAGCAATGCTCGAGTAAGTGTCGGTGCGGCTGGACGACGTAACGCGGACGGTGAAGGTGGAGTTGTTACCGCCGCCATGCTCCGCCTGAATGACAAGCAGGAGGTCAAGCATACGCGCGTCAAGCTCCGTAAAGTCCTCGTGCTTGAGCATGTAGAGGAAGTTCTCCGCTATGGACATGTTCTCTCGGGGATGGCGGATGTGCAACGAACGTCCCTGCACGCTGTGACGATAGATGTTGTAAGCGTAGGCTATGACGGTGGGGAAACGCGCTATAAGTTCCACAGCCTGACGCATGAGATTGTCGCGCGAGAGGTCGTCTGGCGTGGGATCGAAAGTATACATCTCAAGCACGCTGCGCGCAAGGATGTTCATGATGTTAGAGCCTTCGAGGTCTATGATATGTACGATGGTCTTATGGTCGAGCGACATGTTCTCATTGATAAGCTGCTTGAACGACTCGAGATCTTCCTTGTCGGGCAGATTGCCAGACAACAGGAGATAAGCTATCTCCTCAAAGCCGAAACGATGCTCTTCGATGAGAGGCGTGACAAGCTCGTTCAGCTCATAGCCACGATAGAAAAGCTTGCCCTCAGTAGGCACAAGACCGCCTTCAGCGTCGCGCTCGTATCCAACCACGTTTCCGATATTGGTAAGACCTACAAGCACACCGCTGCCGTCTTCATTGCGCAAACCACGTTTCACACCATACTTCTGAAACAATTCTGTGTCAATCTTGCATGATGTCTTAACCTCGTCAGACAGCTTATAAATCAAATAGTCCTTGTTCATATCTTTTTACCTTAGAGGGTTCTTAAAATGCGCAACAGAAGCGCCTCTGCCGCCTTTAAATTCTTTTACGACCGCAAAAGTACGAAAAATATTTTATTTCGTCACATTTTTATACAAAAAAATTACTTTATGACACATTTTTATAGTAAAACAACGATTATGGTAAACTTCCAGTCTTCAAAAACAAAAAAAATCCGCAAACGTTTACATAAATTTGTAAATAATTAATGTAAAATGTGTGGGAACACGAAGAAAAAATCAAGAATTTCTTAAAATAAATCAAGAAAAAGTTTGTCAGTAATAAAAAAAACAATAACTTTGCATCAGTTATCCTGAAAACAATCTTTTTACCTTAAAGAAAGACTAATACCTATTGAAGATTTGAAGCGGTCGCCTGTGAAGGTTATCGCTTTTTTTTTGCTCTTAACCGAACCACATTTCATCAAGTTTTCAGATAATAACCATCACCCCATTCCAAAATATTAAAATCACATCAGTTATGGACAAAGCAACAACGGACCACATAAAGTTTTTGGCAGACAAGTATGAGACGGAAGCCTTCCTCGCTTCCGACCCCAGCCAGTTCATGCACAAAGTCAGCGGAGACGCCAATCAGGAGACAATGGCTTTCATTGCCTCATGCCTCAGCTACGGATCACGCAAGCAGTTTTTCGGCAAGATACAGTATTTGCTGGATGCCTCTGAGGGCAATCCGTATGAATGGATAGGCTCAGGCAGATGGAAGGAAGCGCTGCCAGACACCACCGACTGCTTCTACCGACTTTACACCTTCCACGATATGCACACCACACTCAGCACTCTCGCAAGCCTTATCAGCGAGCATGGATCGCTGAAGACGTACGTAAACAAAAATGCCTCCACCGGCATTGAAGCAGTGGAGGCCATTTGCGCGTACTTTGCGGAGCATGAGGCAAACGCCATCATACCCAAGAACGCCAAGTCGGCATGCAAGCGTATATGCATGTTTCTGAGATGGATGGTGCGCGACGGGTCGCCCGTGGACCTCGGTCTGTGGTCTGACATCATTGACCGCCGCACGCTCATTATGCCCCTCGACACGCACGTCGTGCAGGAGTCGCTGCGCATGGGACTGCTGAAAAGTCGCACAGCGTCGATGGGAACGGCACGACGACTGACAGACGCCATGCTGGAGATATTTCCCGACGACCCGCTAAAGGGCGACTTTGCGCTGTTCGGACTTGGAGTGGACGAGGAGCGATAAGCATTTGCTCCCCATCCCACTCATTACTTCTTTATCACCTTCAGCACCTGGTCAGCGAAGCTACGCATGCCCTTGATGGAAGGATGGCTGCTCTTCTTGTCGATGTCGACGAGCTTGATGACGGGCACGTCGTAATGGGCACACACTTCATCCACGGAAGTGTTTATCTCCTCCTTCAGCTCGGAATTGAGGATGAAGTAGACGTCCACGTTGGGATAATGATGGCGGATGTCGGACAACATCTTCGCCATAGCCGGACGGAATTTATAGAGGTCTGCCTTGGTCCAACCCGCATACTTGTATTCGCCCATCTTGACGCCAGCCCACGAATCGTTGGTGCCGCCACAGATAAGGATGATGTCAGGATTGCCCAGACGGGTGCAGCGCGTCACGAAGGAACGGTCAGTATAGTCGTTGCCGCTGTATCCGGTGTTGCAGATAGTGGCGCCAGAGTACGACTCGTTCTTGCCCAACTTGTAGCCGCCTTCCTTTATCACCTGCCACCACCAAGTCTGCTCCACATCACACACATCCGTCATGTTCGTCTTTGCCGGTATTTTATACCAACAAGCCTGACCGGAAGGGATGAAGCCCTGATAAGTGGAATACGAGTCGCCAAGAATAGCGACGGTCTTGCGTACCTGCGCACCAGCCTGCAACATAAAAAAGAACAGGCAGAGGAATGTCAAAATCTTTCTCATTATTATATTTAAATTTGTATATGTTAATAATATGATGCAAAGTTATACATTTATATTAACATTTGACGCTTCTAATCTTGTCTATTCGAACATAAATATGTAAATTTGCACGTATGAGAATAGACATCATTACCGTACTGCCCGAAATGCTTGAGGGCTTCGTAAACGAATCGATATTGGCACGAGCCCAGAAGAAGGGCTTGGCAGAAATACACCTCCATAACCTGCGCGACTACTCGACAAACAAGTGGCGCAGGGTGGACGACTATCCCTACGGAGGTTTCGCCGGCATGGTGATGCAGTGTGAGCCTATAGACCGCTGCATATCAGCGCTGAAAGCCGAACGCCACTACGACGAGGTGATATTCACATCGCCTGACGGAGAGAAGTTTGACCAGCACATCGCCAACGACCTCTCAATGAAGGAGAACATCATCATCCTCTGCGGACACTACAAAGGCATCGACCAGAGAGTGCGCGACCATCTCATCACCCGCGAGATAAGCATCGGCGACTATGTGCTTACGGGCGGCGAGCTGGCTGCTGCCATCATGGCGGACGCCATCGTACGCATAGTGCCGGGAGTGATTGGCGACGAGCAGAGCGCACTGAGCGACTGCTTCCAGGACGACATGCTCTCAGCCCCCATCTATACTCGCCCTGCCGACTATAAGGGATGGAAGGTTCCTGAGATTCTGCTTAGCGGCAACGAGGCGAAGATAAAGAACTGGGAAATGGAGCAGGCAATGGAACGCACAAAGGCGCTGCGCCCTGACCTGCTGGAGAAATAAAGAAACCTTTAACAAATATACCAACTGCCGTGGCATGGCGTAAAGGATCAGCACATGCTACGACGAAACCTTCTGATCCACTCCTTAGACCTTATGGAACAAATCAACCAAACCACACAGCCACAAGACAACAACTCTCAGATGCCAAAGCCAAACAACAACATGGTGATGGCTATCCTTTGCACAGTATGCTGCTGCCTTCCGTTCGGCATCTACGCCATCATAAAAGCCTCAAAGGTGAATGGCTTATACATGGCTGGAATGTATAACGAAGCTGTGAATTCAGCTAACGAAGCCAAGAAATGGAGCACAATAGGAATCGTTACAGGCCTCGTGATTCAGATAGTATACATGGCTGTCTATTTCTTTGTATTAGATGCGGCTATTGACTAATAAGTACACATTTCTCGCATTAGCTTTGGCAGTCGGACTGATACTCTATCGCTTCAGTCCGACTGCTTATTGGTTTTGGCCGAAATGCCCGGTGAAGCTCATTACCGGGCTGAGCTGCCCAGCCTGCGGCATACAGCGGTTTATCCACGCATTGACCAACGGTAACGTGAGGGAAGCTCTGGCATACAACTACTACCTCGTCTATGCCCTACCATATGCCATGTGCGTGGTGACGGCTTACTACCTGCCGCAGTCACGGATTAAGGACCGCATGACGGAGATATTCGAGGGAAAGACAGCCGTATGGCTATACATAATAACGTTCTGTATATGGTTTGTCGTAAGGAACATTCTGGACATATAAGAAACTAACATAAACATGTAAAAATAAAAAAATATGGAAAAAGATCAAGCAAGCCAACTTATAGCTATGTATGGCGGAAGATTCCCCGACTATTCGCTGCACAGCATGCACACACAGCTTCAGAATATGGTCTATTCTGAGGCATCCATACGTTTGGCACAGTCAAAAGACCCGACAATTGTTCTTCTCATATCCATCTTCCTCGGACAATTCGGCATCGACCGCTTCTTCGTAGGCGACACCATGATGGGCGTGCTGAAGCTGATAACATGCGGAGGTTGTGGAATATGGACCATCATTGACTGGTTCCTGATTATGGGAGTGACAAAAGACAAGAACTACGCCAGATTCAACGGAATATTCTAACTAAAACATAATGAACAAAAAATTCTTAATCGCTACATTGATTGCCGCTTCCTCAACAGCAGCGGCTTTCGCACAGGACGGACTGCTTAAGAAGTATGCACAGCGTCTGTCAACACCACGCAACTACGTGTGCTACCGCACAACGGAGAAAATAAAGATAGACGGCAAGCTGAACGAGCGTTCATGGAACAAGGCTGCCGAGACAGAATCGTTCGTAGACATCAGCGGAGAGGGATTTCCCAAGCCCATCTACGACACAAAGGCTCGCATGATGTGGGACAACGACTATCTCTACGTAGCTGCCGTTATGGAGGAGCCAAACATCGTGGGACACTTCACACAGCGCGACACCATCATCTATCACGAAAACGACTTCGAGGTGTTTATCGACCCGACGGGCGACGGACAGAACTATTTCGAGATTGAGAACAACGCACGCGGCGTGGTGTTCGACCTTATGCTTGACCGTGCCTACCGCTCTGGCGGCAACTTCCATATCCAATGGGACTGCCCGGGACTGAAGCTCGCAGTATCACACGACGGCACTCTCAACAAGGAGAAGGACAAAGACCGCTCATGGACCGTGGAGATGGCTATCCCACATAAGGCCATAACACGCAACTTCACCAATCCGTTGGTTGCAGGAAACATCTGGCGACTGAACTTCTCACGCGTGGAATGGCTGAAGAAGGGCGGACCGGAAGAAAACTGGGTATGGACTCCGACCGGAGAGATAAACATGCACGCTCCTAACCAGTGGGGCTTCCTGCAGTTCTCTGACAAGAACGTAGGCGGAGAGACAGAAGAGTTCCGCTGCCCGTACAACATGGAAGCATACAAGCTGCTGTGGGCAATGTTCTATGCCCAGCTTGACAACCGCGAGAAGCAGGGCGCATTCACCAGCTCAACAGCGCTCCTCGGCGTCACCGACTCTGACCTCGCCACTCTGCCGAAGGGCAGCAACGTGAACATCGAAGCCACCTCCACCTTCTTCAGCATCAGCGTAAGAGTGGGCGGAACAGGCAAGACCTACGTCGTTGACCAGAACGGAAAGTTCGAGGTGAAGTAAGGAAATGACAACTCGCAGAACACCTGCAACAAATAACAATAAAAGAAAATACGGATTTATCAGGCATTCCAGCTCTGATAAATCCGTATTGTTGTTTTTATGAGAAAAGCGATATTATTGCTTATCTACTCTACTATAGACAAAGGCTTTCTACTTCATCTTTATTCAAACCAGTAATAGATGCAATAACGTCAATATCCATTCCTTTTGCATGCATGTTTTTTACAACCATAGCAATACCTTCTGCACGGCCTTCCTCACGGCCTTCTGCACGACCCTCCTCTTTTGCCGTGTCCAAGGAATTCTTAATGTCGCGATAAGCCTTGAGGCTAACATCGCCCACATTCTCGCTACTGAGACACTTCACGTCCTTTATCACCTCCTCACCATCGAAGAGGGAGTTAAGGAAGTTGACAAGCAACTCCTTATTTGGGTCTGTGCCGAAGATTCGCTTAAAGCCGAAATCGGTCAACAAACTGATATATCGTTCTTCTGATTGTCTCATAACTAATTGTATTATAGCGTTAGGCAAAGATAGTGCAAATCGAATGCAGAATATCAAGCTTGCTTGAATATTATGCTGAGATGCAGCCTATCTTATACAAAGATACAGCATTAAATCAGAATAATCAAACTTTTGCAAGAAATTATACGAGAATTAAACAAATGTTTACTTCCAGAACAAACCATCCATTATCTCGTAGCGCTTCTCCATGTTCGGGTCTTCCTTTACGAATGTGTTAACGTCAATCTGTAGAACCGGAGCGATGGCTTTGCCGTTGGTGGTGGGCCAGTCAACGAGGCCAAGACCATTGGGATTGCCGGTCTTCACGAAGTTTACGTAGTAATTGCTGAAGATGTCAGACACGACGTAGTCTTCAGGCTGCCAGTCGTATACGCGATTGGTAGGCAGTGTGCCCATAGCATACTCAATGTCGGCTGAGTGGACAGCGCCGAGAGCACGCGGAGCAGCAGGAGTGTCAGAGGTCTTTTCCTGTACACCACCGGCAAGACCTGCCACCTTGTCCTTCAACACCATGTCAGGACGTGGGTGGCAATAGCGGTAGCGATAAACGGGTTGACCACCAGTGAGCTTGTGCATGTTGCCCCACTTCCATGTAGAGTAATCAAGGAAGAGGTCGCCAGCGAGCTCGTTGCCCGGCTGTCCCATCACGTCTGCATCAGTGTTGAGACCATAAAGCTTGAAGAGTTCGTCAGTAGCGTCGCCGAAAGTGGCTTTAACCGCATTCTTCAAGTTCTCCACTGTGGGAGCCTTTCCGTAGAGAACTGCCATCACGTTCATCTCCTGATTGTTGCCACCGATGAGCAAAGGCACCTTAGTCTGTTCGCCATTTGCGAACACATCGTAAGGCTGCTTGGTCCAGAAGTAACCGTCTACATTATATATAGGAACACTTTTCACATTGGCTTTCTTCATAAGTTCTTCAGCAGACATGGCACGCAAGTCCTTGATGTCCTTATAACCAATCTTTTTAGTCAATTGCAAGCCCTTAGCCTCAGCTTCTTTAAGCGTAGAAACCTTCTTCATTCCTATCACCGAACCGCTTGATCCCATTGCCTGGGCGAACAGTCCTTGGCATAAAGGCGATGCCATAAGTGCGCTTACCGACATCGAGCCAGCCGACTCGCCTACGATGGTGATGCGATTGGGGTCGCCACCGAACGCAGCAATGTTGTCCTTTACCCATTTAATGGCAGCCACCTGATCAAGGAAGCCATAATTGCCTGAGCCTTTGTATGTGGTCTCCTTGGAGAGCTGCGGATGAGCGAAGTAGCCGAAGATGCCCTCACGATAGTTGGCTGTTATGGAGATAATGCCCTTACGAGCCATGGCGTCACCGGCATAGCGAGGTTCGCTGCCACTGCCAGCCATCAGTCCGCCACCATTAAAATAGATAAGAACCGGCAGGTGCTCGTCCATTGTCTTTGCAGGAGTCCAGATATTAAGATACAGACAGTCTTCGCTCATCTTCTTCGTACCGAAGTTCATGTCGCCGAAGATATTCTCCTGCATAGGGTTAGGACCGAACTCTTTGGCTTGGCGCACGCCCTGCCATTTCTCCACTGGCTGAGGCGCCTTCCAGCGCAGGTCGCCTACAGGAGGTGCTGCAAAGGGTACGCCCTTGAATGTCTTGATGCCAGACTCGTTGATGCCTTCCAAAGTGCCCTCAGCAACAGCAACTCTTGCAGGTTGCTGTGCGAACAATACTCCAGCGAGTAATGTAAGCACAAAAGTCAAAAATGTTTTTCTCATACTTATTTAGTTTTAATCTACTATCACATTTATATTAAAAGCTGCTGAACGCATACTGACTATTTGATTAATGATCAAATATCCAGTATGTGTCCAGCAGCTTCACATTATATTAGTTATAACAAGATGCGAACCTTGCTTACTCGTCCCAAACCAGATATGCCGACACGAGCCAATGGTTCATCTCGTTGCCGTTTATGGGCTGGGCTTTCGGGATGTCAACGGTGAAGGTATGGCGGCCTGCCTTGAGGTCGCCGAGCTCCACCTCTTCAGGAACGACGTCAGTGCCGGGACACCAGTTGGAGCGTGAGAAGTCGGAAGAAGCGACCGGCTCTTCAACCTCTTTCTCCGTATAGCCATTCTCACCGATGTATGACGCTACGCGCTTCTCAAGCCAAACGCCCGTAGCAGGATTGAAACGGCGGAACGAGGCGCAGTCGTCACGCCAAGGGATGAAGCGCTTCACTTCCTTGCCGTCTACAGAAAGGATGTTCTCCTTCTGCACAAACTCGTCGCCACCATCATGACCTCCATGACCAGTAACAATATACTTCAGGCGGACATTGCGTGCTCCCTTCGGAAGAACGAAGTCGGTGGTGATGGGCTTGCGTGCGAAGATGTCGGGATATTCCTGACTGATGTAGTAGACGGTGTTGAGGAGCGGCATTACCTGACGACGCTGCATGCGGTCGCAAGAAATGGTGCTCTCCTTAAACTGCAGCTCCACGCTTGCGAGATAGCCCTGCTCTGTCCATGTGTCAATAAAGACACCGACGTAAGCCTCATCCTCAAGAAGCGGATAGAGGTCGGTGATGTCCTGCTGCCACTGCACGCACTTCTCCCATTTCGGAATGTAAACGGGACGGCGCTTAGAGGAGAGCGTGTCATTATTGCTGCTGTAGAAGCCCACACCGAAAGGTGTCATAAATCGCATCAGCTCGACGGTGGGAAGATAGTCCTTGCCGGCAACCACGCCTACGAGCTTCTCAAGCTTCAGAGAGTCGACGGCAGGAAACTTGTTCTTGCCTTCAGCTATGGTCATGAGGTTGATGGCAGACTTGCGCGGAAGCACAAAGCATGAGCCTGTCTTGTCCCATCTGTCGCCGTTGGAAGCGATGGTGGTCTTTATGTATACCTTAACATTGCGCTCGTAATGGGGCAACTGAATCTTCTTAAGGATGATGCGTCCGTTGACAAGGCGGATTATGCCGTCAGCATCAGCCTCTTTAAATCCGGCAATCTTTGTAGGATCGTAATGCACATTGGTCTTGTCGAACACCTTTATTGTGGTGCTGCCCTTAGCAGCAAACTCCTTATGATTGGACTTGGGAGCAGCCATAACGGAGAGCGAGACCATCAGGGAAATAAGAACAGAAAAGTATCTCATCTTTATTATTTACTGATTTTGAGTTTATCAGATTAGTTGCTCTCTATCACCTTTCCTGCGCCGCGATACAGCTTGATGGGGCCGTCAAGAAGCACAGCCACAACCGTTATCATCGGATCGAGCGAACGTTCGGGAACGTTGATATACAAGTTGCCCGGCACCTCGCTCCAGTAGTTCTTGTTGAAAACTTTCGAGCTGATAATCTCGCCGTCGCCGACAACCCACACACGGTTTACCTTATTCATAAGGCCCTTCACTTCGATGGGACCGTTGGGCTTGTAGGGAAGGTAGAGATAAAGGATGTCACCAGCCTTGTTGAGTGTGGAGTAACCCTGGAAATGCTCGCCCGGAATGCCAGCACGTGTGTCGTAAATGGCTTCCTTATGCTTCTTTGTCCAGCGTCCGAACTCCTTCAGTATGGCTACCTGCTCCTCAGGAATGGTGCCGTCCTCCTTAGGACCGATGTCGAGAAGCATATTGCCACCCATAGACAGACAGTCAACGAAGGTACGCAGAAGAATGTAGGGCGACTTATAGTTGGTGTCGGCATGCTGATATCCCCATGAGTCGTTCATGGTCATGCAAAGCTCCCAATGCTTGTCTTCGGGACGTACCACGGGCACACCCTGCTCAGGAGTGGCATAATCGCCGTAGCCCTGTATGCGTGAGTTGATGATGACGTTCTTGTTGGCCTTGCGGAGGAATTCAGACATTCCCTTGGCATTCCACGTCTCAGCCGACTGCTCCCAATCGCCGTCAAACCAGTAGAGATCGGGCTTGTATGCGTTAAGCTCGCCAAGCTGGTCGAAGTCGAACTTGAGGAACTTCTGCCAACGTGCAGGATCGTCCTTCACGTCGTAACGTGTCTCTGTACGAGTGAAGTTGGGATAGTCAGGATGCGACCAATCAATGAGCGAATAATAGAGACCGAGCTTCAGACCGTGCTTGCGCACTTCCTTAACGAAGGGAGTAAGAAGGTCGCGCTTGGCAGCCGTAGCCTTCACGGTGTTAAGGTCGCTGTATTTCGTGTCCCACAACGCCACACCGTCATGATGCTTCGTAGTGATGACAGTATAACGTGCACCGCTCTCCTTGATAAGATCGAGCCAAGCCTTGGGGTCGTATTTGCTTGCGGTGAAGCCTGAGCACTGCGACATATACTGCTCATAGGGCAGATATTTGTTGTGGAACGACCAACTTTCTGACACGCCGTTAACGGCATAGATACCCCAATGTACGAAGATGCCCAACTTAGCATGATCGAACCATTCCATACGCTTGTCCTTCTGCTCTTCCGTCTCCGCCTGTACGGCGTCCTGTGCCACAGCACCTGAAGTAGCAGCGAGACAAAGCAGCGAACATAAGATTTGCTTTAGTTTCATACTATATATATTATGATGTAAATTAGATGCTTGAAGTAAGAAGTGGTATATTTGCAAAATTACGTCTTTTTACCTATATATCTTAAAAAAACAAATAAAAAAGTAACAAAAAAGCAAAAAAGAGAAAATACAGGCTATTTTGTGCAATAGAATGAGTAATTTTGTAGGCTTAATAGGCGGATGGCAAACGCATTCAGCTTGCCAACCTCAAGACATACACACAAGATATGAACAAAAGAAGTAGCACATCCATTCAAATGATTGCCGACTACGAAGGCGACGTGACAAACCTCTTTAATGTTAATATAGACGGGGAGCTTCCTATTCTTGCAACCCGTAACATTGCTATATTCCCTGGTGTTATCTCACCCGTCATCATAGGACGCAAGCAAAGCCTCAACTTGCTGGACAAGCTGCGCAAACATAACGATGCGGCATTTGCCGTATTCTGCCAGAAAGACCAGGAAGTGGAGAATCCGGAAGGCAAGGACCTTTTCGAATATGGCGTTTATGCCAAGCTCGTGAAGGTGCTGGAAATGCCTGGTCCAGGCAATAACCTCACAGCCATCATACAGGGCCTCGGCAGATGCCGTCTGAAGAGCATCACACGCACTATGCCTTTTATGCTCGGCGAAGTGTGCCCGGCGATGGAGGACGTGCCGAAGGAAAACGACAAGGAGTTTGCCACAGCCATGGAGGATATGCGCTCCACAACGCTCAACTATATCCGCATGAACGAGGATCTGCCTGACGAATCGCAGTTTGCGCTTAACAATATATCTAATAATGTTATAGCCGTTGACTTTGTCTGCACCAACCTTCCGTTCAGCATCGAGGACAAAGAACTGCTTATCTCTACTGGAAGCATCAAGGAACGTGTCATCCAGACGCTCCGCGTACTGCACAAGGAAATGCAGCTGCTGGAACTGAAGCAGAACATCCGCTCAAAGACACGCGAGGATCTCGACGAGCAGCAGCGCGAATACTTCCTGCAACAGCAAATCAAGAACATCAAGGAGGAACTTGGCGGAGGCGAAGGTTCGCCCGAACGCAAGGACCTTGAGGAGAAGGCTAAGAGCAAGGCTTGGCCGGAAGAGGTGGACAAGACATTCAGAAAGGAGCTTGACAAGCTGGATATGTTTAATCCACAAAGCCCGGAGTACAGCATACAGTATAACTATCTCCAGACAATGACAAACCTTCCTTGGGGAGAGTATACCAAGGACAACCTCGACCTCAAGCGTGCACAGCGCATACTTAACCATGACCACTACGGCATGGAGAAGGTGAAGGAGCGTATCCTCGAATATATGGCTGTGCTGAAGCTGAGAGGCGACCTCAAGTCGCCCATCATCTGCCTCTACGGCCCTCCGGGAGTGGGCAAGACCAGCCTCGGAAAGAGCATCGCAGCGGCAATGAAGCGCAAGTATGTGCGCATGTCATTGGGTGGTCTGCATGACGAGTCGGAGATTCGCGGACACCGCCGTACATACGTGGGTGCCATGCCGGGACGTATAATAAAGAACATACAGAAGGCAGGTTCGGCTAATCCTGTATTCATTCTTGACGAGATTGACAAGGTTACGCAGAACACCATCAACGGCGACCCGTCGTCGGCTCTGCTTGAGGTGCTCGACCCTGAGCAGAACAACGCCTTCCACGACAACTACCTCGACGTGGACTTCGACCTCTCCAAGGTGCTCTTCATCGCCACAGCCAACGATCTCGGTTCCATTCCGCGTCCATTGCTCGACCGTATGGAGCTGATAGAGGTGAGCGGATACATCACCGAGGAGAAGATAGAGATAGCCAAGCGCCATCTCATCCCGCGCGAGATTGACAACTGCGGCCTTACAGCCAAGGAGGACAAGCCGACATTCACCAAGGCTGCCATTGAGAAGATAATAGAGCAGTATACGAGAGAGAGCGGTGTAAGACAGCTCGAGAAGCAGGTGAACAAGGCTCTGCGCAAGCTCGCATACAAGAAGGCTCTCGACGACGTGCTCCCCTATGAGAAGATCACCCCAAACGAGATAGAGGACCTGCTCGGCAAACCACCATTCTATCGCGACATCTATCAAGGCAACGACTATGCCGGTGTAGTAACGGGTCTGGCTTGGACAAGCGTAGGTGGAGAGATTCTCTTCATCGAGACTTCGCTGAGCAAGGGCAAGGCTGGCAAGCTGACGCTGACCGGAAACCTCGGTGACGTGATGAAGGAGTCGGCGGTAATAGCCCTCGAATACGTAAAGGCTCACATCGACTCTCTCGGCGTGGACTATCGTATCTTCAACAACTGGAACATCCACATACACGTGCCGGAAGGTGCCACACCAAAGGACGGTCCTTCTGCAGGTATTACTATCGCCACCTCCATAGCTTCGGCTCTAACCCAGCGTAAGGTTCGCAAAAACACAGCGATGACGGGAGAGATAACTCTGCGCGGCAAGGTTCTGCCAGTAGGCGGAATAAAGGAGAAGATTCTCGCTGCCAAGCGAGCCGGCATAACAGACATCGTGATGTGCCAGGACAACCGCAAGGACATAGAGGAAATCCCCGAGATTTACCGCAAGGGCGTAGAGTTCCACTACGTCGAGAACGTACAGGACGTATGGAAGTTCGCCCTCACAGACGAGAAGGTGGACAATCCCATCGACCTCAGCATCAAGGAAGAAGAAAAGAATTAAGTAAAAAAAGAGACAAGAAAAGCAGAAAATGACATTCGAACTCCAACATACAGACAGTGCCTCAGACGCTCGCACCGGTATAATAACAACCGACCACGGACAGATAAAGACACCTATCTTTATGCCCGTGGGAACGGTAGGCTCTGTAAAAGGCGTACATTTTCAGGAGTTGCGCGAGCAGGTGAAAGCCCAGATTATCCTCGGCAACACTTATCACCTCTACATGAGACCCGGACTCGACACTATACGCAAAGCAGGAGGCCTGCATAAGTTCAACACATGGGACCGTCCTATCCTTACCGATTCGGGTGGTTTCCAGGTATTCTCGCTTACAGGTATCCGCAAGCTTCGTGAGGAAGGATGCGAGTTTCGCTCACACATTGACGGATCAAAGCATATCTTCACCCCTGAGAACGTCATGGACACGGAACGCATCATCGGTGCTGACATCATGATGGCATTCGACGAGTGCCCTCCTGGAGAGAGCGACTACGAGTATGCCAAGAAGAGCCTTGCCCTCACACAGCGCTGGCTCGACCGCTGCATTAAGCGTTTCGACGAGACCGAACCGCTTTACGGACACCGTCAGAGCCTCTTCCCCATCGTGCAGGGATGTAAATATAAGGACTTGAGAAGAGAGGCCGCCAAGTTTGTGGCAGACAAGGGAGCCGACGGCAACGCCATCGGAGGATTGGCTGTAGGCGAACCGACGGAGGTGATGTACGAGATGATTGAGGTGGTGAACGAAATTCTCCCGAAAGACAAGCCCAGATATCTTATGGGAGTGGGAACACCGCAGAACATTCTCGAGGCTATAGAGCGCGGAGTGGACATGTTCGACTGCGTTATGCCTACACGTAACGGACGCAACGCCATGCTCTTCACCTACAACGGCACCATGAACATGCGCAACAAGAAGTGGGAGCAGGACTTCTCTCCTATCGATCCCGACGGATGCGACATCGACCGCATCCACACAAAGGCGTACCTCCACCACCTCTTCAAGGCGCAGGAACTTCTGGCTATGCAGATAGCGAGCATACATAACCTCGCCTTCTACCTACGACTCGTCACAGACGCACGCACCCACATCGAACAAGGCGACTTCGTACAGTGGAAACGCAGCGTTATTGACAATCTCGGAAGAAGGATTTAGGAAAAAACAGTAAGATGAAAAGAAAGAACATCAGACGCTTTCGCCACCTGCTCCACGTCGCACGATGGTGGGAATCGCATACAAGGACACTAAGGAAGGCAATGGCATGGACAGCACGCAAGCTTGCCTTCCTTAGAGTATTGAATGTCCTTAACCCGCTGAGATACATAAAGATTCTCGACTGGTATATCATACGTAAGTTCATCGGTACGTACATCTATTCCATATTGCTGATTATCAGCATCTCCATAGTCTTCGACGTTAACGAGAACCTTGCGAAGTTCAGCCAATACCATGCGCCTCTCAAAGCCATCGTATTCGACTATTACGCCAACTTTGTACCTTACTTCGCCAATCTCTTCAGCCCGCTCTTTGTCTTCATTGCCGTGATTTTCTTCACGTCAAAGCTGGCATCCAACTCGGAGATTATATCGATGCTGGCAGCAGGCGTGTCCTTTAAGCGACTCATGAGACCATACATGATATCGTGCGTGCTGATATCCACTCTGTCGTTCTTTCTCTCTGCCTACGTCATTCCGCACGGAACAGTGGTAAGGCAGAACTTCGAGTCGATGTATAAGAACAAGAAGAAGAACACCAGTGCGGATAACGTGATGTTGCAGGTAGACCGAGGCACGATAGCCTACATACAGCATTACGACAACAACATGAAGCGTGGATTCGGATTCTCGCTGGACAAGTTTGAGAACAAGAAGCTCGTCAGTCACATGACGGCAATGGAGGCACAGTACGACACCATCTCCGACTCGAAGTATCATTGGACACTGACCAACTGGAAGATTCGAGAGCTGCACGGACTGAAGGAGCACATCACCAGCGGAGCAAAGCGCGACACGCTGATACAGATGGAACCGACTGACCTCGTCTACTCAAAAGGTCAGCAAGAGACGTTCACGTCGCCGGAGCTGAAGGAATATATCTCTAAGCAGATTGACCGCGGAAACGGCAACGTAGTGCAGTATCAGGTGGAATATCACAAACGCATAGCCTCGTCCTTCGCCTCGTTCATCCTGACAACCATTGGCTTGTCTTTGTCATCGCGCAAGAGGAAAGGCGGCATGGGTATGTATCTGGGAATAGGTCTGGCGCTAAGTTTCGGCTACATCATGCTGCAAACAGTATCGGCGACATTCGCCATCAACGCCGGAGCTCCACCAATGCTCGCGGCATGGGTGCCTAATATGATTTTTGCTGTAGTGGCATACTTCTGCTACAGAAAGGCACCGAACTAAAAGCGGTAGGCACAAATTCTACGTGCCTCACCGCTACGTAAACTTATAAACAATTCATTAAACATTACAAGTAATGTATTTCGACGAAACAGAACTCAACGACCATGTGCTTGACGCACTATATGATATGCGTTTCGACAAATGCACACCTATTCAGGAAAAGTGTATTCCCCCAATACTTGAGGGACGCGACCTCCTAGGTGTAGCACAGACCGGAACGGGAAAGACAGCTGCTTATCTCCTTCCTATCCTCTCGAAGCTGGACGACGGAGGATATCCGAAGGATGCCATCAACTGCGTGATTATGAGCCCGACACGAGAACTGGCACAGCAGATTGACCAGGCTATGCAGGGTTTCGGCTATTATCTCTCAGGTGTAAGCAGCGTGGCTGTGTATGGCGGCAACGACGGCAACCGCTATGATCAGGAGCTGAAGAGCTTCCAGATGGGAGCCGATGTGGTTATCGCTACACCCGGACGACTCATCAGCCACATCTCGCTCGGTAGCGCCGACCTCAGCAAGGTGAGCTTCTTCGTACTTGACGAGGCTGACCGCATGCTGGACATGGGCTTCTCCGAGGACATCAAGATGATAGCAAGCAAGCTGCCCGCCGACTGCCAGACCATCATGTTCTCCGCCACTATGCCGGAGAAGATAGAAGAACTGGCAAAGACTTTGCTCAAGAATCCGGTGGAAGTGAAGATTGCCGTGAGCCGTCCTGCAGAGAAAATCAAGCAGAGCGCGTATGTCTGCTACGAAACTCAGAAGATTGGCATCGTAAAGGACCTTTTCAGAAAAGGCGACCTCAACCGTGTGATTATCTTCTCTGGAAAGAAGCAGAAGGTGAAAGCCATAAACCGCACCCTGCAGCAGATGAAAATCAACTCAGGCGAGATGCACTCCGACCTGGAGCAGGCTGAGCGTGACGAGATTCTCTATAAATTCAAGACAGGTCAGATTGACGTACTCGTGGCTACGGACATCGTTGCACGAGGCATCGACATCGACGACATCGCAATGGTCATCAACTTCGACGTTCCGCACGATCCGGAGGACTATGTTCATCGTATCGGACGTACGGCAAGAGCGCAGCGTGACGGCGTGGCTATAACCTTTGTGGCTGAAGACGAAATCAGCAGCTTCAAGCAGATTGAGAAATTCCTCGGTAGAGAGGTGGAAAAGAACCAGCTGCCTGAAGGTCTCGGCGAGGCTCCTGACTATAACGCTGCACGTTCCAACGGACGCGGAGGCAAGCAAAGACGCGGCGGCAACGGTGAGAGCAACGGAAGAGGACGTGGCGGCAACGGAAGAGGACGCGGAAAGAAGCGCAACGCCACCGACGATCAGAACAAGACTGATGGCAAGAACGCTCCTACAGATAAGGACGCAGCTGCCACAAGCGCCAATAACGAAACAAAAGCGCAGGATAACACCAACCCTGAAAACCCAGAACAGAAGCCACGCAAGAAGCGCTCAAGAGGACCGCGTCAGAAGAAAGACGTAACTGCAGAGAATGGCAACAACGAGGCTACAAACAAGAAGCCGCAGCAAAACAGACGCAAGGAAAGACCTCAGGGTGACGGACAGAAACAGCAGGACGAGAAGCGCCAAAGCAAACAGCAGACTGAGCGTCAGAACAAGCCACAAGCCAATCGCCAAGACAATAAGCCGCAGACGGACGGTCAGCGTCGCAAGCAGCGTCGTCCTTCCGGCAGAAACAATCGCAATGGCGAAGGCAGACAGAATTCTGCAAAGACGGAGCAGACAAAGCAGCAGACATCCAACGTACCAGCCGTGAAGCAGACAAGCACCATCACACAGATTCTGAAGAAGCCAATCAGCTGGATAAAGTCTCTCGGAAAGAAAAAAGACTAAAAACAGAGCAGTCTAAAATTTTGCACTTATTACTATTTGTAGTATCTTTGCATTATTCAGTGACAATCCGACAAACAAATCAATAACAAGAAAACACTTAACATGCCAGAAATATCAGTACGCGGACTTGAAATGCCCGAATCGCCAATCAGAAAATTGGCTCCCTTAGCGTTAGACGCAAAGAAACGCGGTGTAAAGGTGTATCACCTGAACATTGGTCAGCCTGACCTGCCGACACCGCAAGTGGGACTGGACGCTCTGAAACACATCGACCGTTCTGTCCTTGAGTATTCGCCATCACAAGGCTATCTCTCATACAGAGAGAAACTGACGAATTACTACAAACGATTCAACATCAACGTCAGTGCGGATGACATCATCATCACGGCTGGCGGTTCGGAAGCTGTGCTTTTCGCTTTCATGTCATGTCTGAACCCTGGCGACGAGATTATAATCCCGGAACCGGCATACGCCAACTACATGGCGTTTGCCGTCTCTGCCGGAGCAAAGATACGCACCATTGCCACCACCATAGAGGAAGGATTCTCGCTGCCTAAGGTGGAGAAGTTTGAGGAGCTGATTAATGAGCACACACGTGCCATCCTTATCTGCAACCCCAACAACCCTACCGGCTATCTCTACACACGCCGCGAGATGAATCAGATTCGCGATCTCGTGAAGAAGTATGACCTCTACCTCTTCTCTGACGAGGTATACAGAGAGTACATCTACACCGGTTCACCATACATCTCGGCTTGTCACCTTGAGGGCATAGAGCAGAACGTCATCCTTATCGACTCCGTCTCGAAGCGATACAGCGAGTGCGGCATCCGCATTGGTGCCTTGATATCGAAGAATCCGGAAGTACGCGCCGCAGTAATGAAGCTCTGTCAGGCTCGTCTTTCTCCCCCACTCCTCGGCCAGATAGTAGCAGAGGCGTCCCTTGACGCACCGGAGGATTATTACCGTGACGTGTATGAGGAGTATGTGGAACGACGCAAATGTCTTATCGACGGTCTTAACCGCATACCCGGCGTCTACTCGCCGATACCGATGGGAGCATTCTACACCGTGGCAAAACTTCCCGTGGACGACTCGGAGAAATTCTGCCGTTGGTGTCTGGAAGAATTCTCGTACGAAGGCGAGACCGTCATGATGGCTCCTGCCGCCGGTTTCTACACCACCCCGGGAGCAGGACGAAATCAGGTCCGCATCGCATACGTCCTCAAGAAGGAAGACCTCGAGCGCTCACTCATAGTGCTGCGCAAGGCTCTGGAAGCTTATCCGGGACGCGTGGAGGACGCTGACTGATAATTAAGAAAACAAAACATTTAACAACAACTTAAATTAATGTTTGATATTTAATGTTTGGCTTTTGCCGCTGGATTTACAAGCAAAGCCAAACAATTAAATATCAAACATTAAACATTTCTAAAAATGAACTTTCCCCTTTTTATAGCACGCCGCATACATTCAGACCACACTGACGACAAGCAGAAGGTATCGAAGCCGGCTATACGTATTGCCACAGCGGGTGTGGCAATCGGACTTGCAGTAATGATAATCAGCGTCAGCGTGGTGCTTGGATTCAAGCATACCATAAGGGACAAAGTAGTGGGATTTGGCAGCCACATCCAAGTAGCAAACTTCTACGCCCTGCAGTCGTCAGCTACAGACCAGCCGGTCGTGATGAACGACTCGATGATGAACGTGCTCAACAAGACGCAAGGCGTGGAACACGTTCAGCGATTCGCAACCAAACAAGGCATACTTAAGACCGACAACGACTTCCTTGGAGTGATGTTCAAGGGAGTTGGTCCGGAATTCGACTCCACGTTCATCCACAAGAACATGTTGAGCGGCAGCATACCCGTATTCTCAGACAAAGCCAGCACCGGCAAAATCCTTATCTCAAAGACTATGGCTGACAAGCTGGACGTGAAGAGCGGGGACCGAATCTTCGCCTATTTCATCGGCGAAGGCGGAGTGCGCACGCGAAAGCTTACCATCCAAGGCATCTATCAGACCAATCTTTCACAGTATGACAAGATAACTGTGTTCTGCGACCTCTATACTGCACAGAAGCTGAACGGCTGGACCACCGACCTTGCAAGCGGTGCGGAACTGACGGTCAGCGACTTCAACAAGCTCTCGGAGACAAGCGACATCATAATAAGAAATGTAAACCGTACAACAGACAGTTACGGCAACACATATTCGTCAAAAAACATACGCGAACTTTCGCCACAGATATTCTCATGGCTCGACCTGCTCGACCTTAACGTATGGATAATCCTCGCCATAATGACAGCCGTGGCTGTAGTGACAATGATAAGCGGCCTGCTTATCATCATCCTTGAGCGTACCACAATGATAGGCATCCTTAAAGCATTGGGAGCACGTAACGACACCATACGCCACATATTCCTGTGGTTTGCAGCATTCATCATCGGCAAGGGACTCATCATCGGCGACATCATCGCCCTGGCATTGCTGTTCCTGCAAGAGGCTGCAGGCATATTCAAGCTCGACCCTGCAACATATTACGTAGACACAGTACCCGTGGAAATCAACTGGCTTTTCGTGCTCCTGCTTAACATCGGCACGCTCCTCATAGCACTCTTCGTACTTATAGCGCCAAGCTATATGATTTCGCACATACATCCGGCCAAATCAATGCGATACGAATAGGCTTGGCAAAAACTGGTCTAAAACGTATAAAAATAGGGATATCTTGAACCAAAGAAACCAATTACCGCACAAAAGTTTTGGTATTGTGCAAATAATGACGTACCTTTGCACAAAATTTAGAAGATTGTGCAATGGAAGGAATACCCAGTTTCAACTCTTATATAGAGAACAGTATTATTAAGTATTGGGAAAAAGACGCTTTTACAGACTATAAGGGAGCGACACTCCAATACCATGATGTAGCAAGAAAGATAGAGAAGCTGCATATATTGTTTGAAAACAGCGGGGTACAGAAAGGTGACAAGATAGCCCTTTGCGGACGAAACAGCAGTCATTGGGCAGTGGCTTTCTTAGCCACGCTGACATACGGAGCCGTCGCAGTACCTATACAACATGAGTTTACGCCAGATCAGATACATAACATCGTAAACCACAGCGACTCAAAGCTATTGTTTGTCGGCGACATCGTTAAGACACAAATCACCCCTGACGCCATGCCGGGACTGGAGGGTATAGTCTACTTACCCGATTTCTCCATTGTCGTAGCAAGAACAGAAAAGCTCGTCTTCGCAAGAGAACATCTCAACGAGATCTTCGGTCAGCGTTATCCCAAATACTTCCGTAAGGAACACGTACATTACTATAAGGAGCAAAGCCCGGAGGAACTCGCAATGATAAACTACACGTCGGGCACAACCGGATTCTCCAAAGGAGTGATGTTGCCCTATCGTGCCATCTGGGGAAACCTCGACCATATCCTCAAGTGCCTCTCTCCGAATGTCAAGCCGGGAAGCAATCTGGTAAGCATTCTGCCTATGGCACACATGTACGGACTGGCTGTGGAGTTCCTGTTCGGATTTATCGGCGGATGCCACATCTACTTCCTCAACCGACTGCCGTCGCCGTCGCTGATAGCAGAAGCCTTTGCGGAAGTGAAGCCCCGTCTGATCGTTGCCGTGCCGCTCGTCGTAGAGAAGATCATCAGACGCAAGGTGCTCACAGAAGTGCAGACCAGCCGTATGAAGATTCTGCTCAACATGCCCGTAATAAGCAAGAAGATAAAGCAGCACATACGCGAGCGCATCATGCAAGCCTTTGGCGGCAATGCCTTTGAGATAATCGTAGGCGGAGCTCCTCTCAATCAAGGTATTGAGAAATTCCTCAACGATGTCGGCGTACCCGTAACCATCGGATACGGCACCACAGAGACAGCGCCACTCATCACCTTCGCCAACTATGACAAGTATCGCATATCGTCATGCGGACCTGCCGTGGAGCACATGGAGGTGAAGGTTGACAGTCCTGACCCTGCCAACAAGCCCGGCGAGCTGATCACAAGAGGCACAAACGTAATGCTTGGCTACTACAAGAACGAGAAAGCCACGCAGGAAGTGATAGACAGCGACGGATGGTTCCATACCGGCGACCTTGCCACCATGTCACCAGACGGCTACTTCTACATAAAGGGACGCAAAAAGAACATGCTCCTCGGCGCCAACGGACAGAATGTCTATCCGGAGGAAATAGAAGACAAGCTCAACAACCTGCCGCTCGTAGGAGAGAGCATCATCATACAACGCGGCAACCGACTCGTTGCCCTCGTACATCCTGAGCAGGAAGACAAGGACGCCATGGACTTCGACGACAACGACGTACGGGGAGTGATGGACGAGAACCTAAAGACACTCAACTCACAACTACCACCCTTCTGCAAGGTCTCAGCAATAGAGATACATAAGGAAGAATTTCAGAAAACTGCCAAAAAGAGCATAAAGAGATATCTTTACAAATAAAAGAGATAACACCTCATACCAAAAGAAAGACAAAGGATGAAAATACCGAGTTATAACGAACTGATAGAAAAAAGTATCGTATCCAACTGGGAAAAGGACGCACTTACTGACTTTAAGGGTGCAACACTGCAATACCACGACGTGGCTCGCAAGATTGAGAAACTTCACATCATCTTCGAAAGCAGCGGCGTACAGAAAGGCGACAAGATTGCACTTTGCGGACGAAACAGTTCCAGCTGGGCTGTGGCTTTCCTTGCAACACTGACCTACGGTGCTGTGGCTGTGCCCATTCTGCACGAGTTCACAGCAGACCAGATTCACAACATCGTAAACCATAGTGAGGCAAAGCTGCTCTTTGTGGGCGACTACGTGGCTACGGTCATCGACCAGACAAAGATGCCGCATCTGGAAGGCATCATTTACCTGCCTGACTATTCGCTCGTGATTTCACGCACGGACAAGCTGACATACGCCCGCGAGCACCTCAACGAGCTGTTCGGAAAGAAATATCCCAAGTATTTCCGCAAGGAGCACGTCAACTATTACAAGGAACAGTCGCCGGACGAACTCGCACTCATCAACTACACCTCCGGCACAACCGGCTTCTCAAAGGGTGTAATGGTGCCTTACCGCGCACTTTGGAGCAATTACGACTTCGCCATGACTGTGCTTGGCAAGATAATCAAGAAGGGCGACAATGTCATCAGCATCCTGCCTATGGCACACATGTACGGCATGGCGTTCGAGTTTATGTTTGAGTTTATCTTCGGTTGCCACGTCTTCTATCTCACACGTGTGCCCAGTCCTGCCATCATCGCAGCAGCCTTCGCAGAGGTCAAGCCAGCCATCATCATAGCCGTACCTCTGGTTATCGAGAAGATCATCCGCAAGAAGGTATTCCCGAAAATCCAGAACAATCGTATGCGCCTTCTCCTCAACATGCCTGTTGTAAACAAGAAGGTCAACCAGAAGATTTGCGACCAGGTGGTTAAAGCGTTCGGTGGCAACTTCTATGAGATTATCGTCGGAGGTGCAGCCTTCAATCAGGAGGTGGAGCAGTTCCTCAAGCGCATCGGCTTCCCCTACACCGTAGGATACGGAGCCACGGAGTGTGCACCGATTATCTGCTACGCTGACTATCACGATTTCGCCCCCGGTTCATGCGGAAAGCCCGTCGTTCACATGGAGGTAAAGATTGACAGCCCCGATCCCGAGAATGTTCCCGGCGAGATTCTCGCACGCGGTCTGAACGTAATGCTCGGCTACTACAAGAACGAAGAGGCTACAGCACAGACTCTCGACTCTGAGGGATGGTATCATACCGGTGACCTCGGCACAATGGACGCCGACGGCAACGTATACATCAAGGGCAGATCGAAGAACATGCTTCTTGGAGCAAACGGTCAGAACATCTATCCTGAGGAAATCGAAGACCGCCTCAACTCCATGGCAATGGTTAACGAGTGCGTGGTGGTACAGCGCGGTGAGAAGCTCGTTGGCTTGGTTTATCCCGACTTCGACGAGGCTGCCACAATGCGCCTCAACGACTCTGACCTCGAAGGAATCATGGAGCAGAACCGTCAGGAACTCAACTCCACACAGCCTGCATACTGCAAGCTCGCTGCCATCGAGATCGTAAAAGAGGAGTTTGAGAAGACTCCGAAGAAGAGCATCAAGAGATATCTCTATAAGTAATAATTACGCTAATAAAAAAACAAGAGCGCCAATAAGCTATGTGTATAGTTTGCATAGCTTATTGGCGCTCTTTTTCTTTATTCTCAATACAGCTCACATCTTGCATCTTTAATGGCAATCAATCTCCAATCTTCTTTCCAAAGTAATAAGTGGAGAACGTATCGTGAGCATAACCATTTTCATCCACACTAAAACTTGAGGCACTGGCATCGCTTACCTTCTCACCATAGAAATAGACGTCAAAGGAGTCTTTGGCATAACCGTCCTTCAGCAGTCGGAACGAATTGGCACTTGCACCACTGATCTTCTTGCCGCAGAAATACACATCAAAGGAATCCTTACCATATCCGTATCCCAAATCCTTGAACGAAGAGGCTGATGCATCATCCAATTTCTTTCCATCATAGAACACGTCAAAATGGGATATGACATATTTCTCAAAACACCTATAGCTTTGATGGCCGTCGCACCTTTTCAGCGAAAAGGTATGTGGGTCAACCCACGGAAGCACCTGTCCATTAAGATATACATTCTCGCTGTCTTTGGCATAACCATGACCCAATACCACATAAGTGTCATCCCCCATTCTCTGAGCCTCAACCATAGAAGCGGCAAACAGCATTACAGCCGTCATCATCAGCCTTGCAAACAATTTCTTCATAACCTTGTGTCTTTTATGTTATATATACGCAAAGGTAAAAAATGGCGTGTAACTTAAAGCGGGGAATCGCCTATTTAAGATAGGAATATCCCTATCATGAAATGAGTGGAAAGAAAATATACTAACAATCAGCTCCATTACATCAGTATTGGGATGACAATATTTGCATTTCTAACGCTCAAAACTATGAGTTGAGCGCACAACAAAATCTTTAGTGCGTAATTCGTGAGTTTTAAGAAGGTTAGGATAACTACTTCTTATACAACACTTTACAAGGACACAATAAAAATAACAGAAGAAACGTTGTCATTAAACAAGCCTAATAAATCGCTAAAGCGCCACTTTTACACTATCATACATCCACTATTGCACAGCAATAGTTCGACTATTGGCTTACAATAGTCTTAGAATTGAGGTGTAAAACTGGCGCTATTGCATATCAAGACTGTCCTGTGCACTTGAAAAACCTCAAAAAACACCTTCTGAAATCTCTAGAATCAATTTTTATTTTGTATCATCTTTTTACTTTATATCTTATATTTGCATTTAGAAAAACCGGCTTTCTATAGGTGATAAAATGAAATATACAATAAAAAACTATACCCTTTCGGGTGCAATATCAAATAAATTATATATATTTGCACCCGAAAGGGTATAATTATATAAGTATGAGCACATCAATAGCAGCATTTGTAAAGGAACGCCGGCACATGTTCGGCTTGACGCAGGTGGACTTGGCAGAGAAGTCGGGCGTAGGATTGCGCTTCGTGCGCGAACTGGAGCAGGGAAAGCAGACACTGCGCATCGACAAGATAAACCAAGTGTTGGCTCTGTTCGGACACGAAGTGGGAGCACAGCCGACAAACAACAAAGAAGAACAGTAAACGCTAACATCATTTGTTATGAAGAGTGCTAAAATCTATATGTACGACCACTATGCCGGCCGTCTGACTGAGGACGAAAACGGATTTCAGTTTGTTTACGACAGCGACTATCTCGAAATGGAGGGAGCAGAACCGATAAGCCTCACTATGCCATTGCGCGAAGAACCGTATGAGGACAAGGTGCTCTTCCCGTTCTTCGACGGACTGGTGCCAGAGGGGTGGCTGCTCAACATTGCAGAACGCAGTTGGAAGATCAACCAACGCGACCGTATGTCATTGCTGCTGGCATGTTGCAAAGACTGTATCGGCGCTGTCAGTGTGGTACCTGAAGAATAAAAAAATCTGTATTATGGAGAAATGCCTTTATTGCTACAAGCCTCTTAAAGATGGTCAGACAGACTTCCACCCCACTTGCGCACGAAAGATGTTCGGCGTAAGGAAGGTGCCGACGTTGCCGTATAAACGCAGCGAAATAGCCGAACTCGCCAAGCAGGTGATACGTGCACAAACCACACTGACGGGAGTGCAGGCAAAACTGTCGCTCGACATCAATCCTGGAGGTAAGAACGAGCCAAGCCGCTTCACCATTGTCGGGTTATGGGGACGTTACATTCTTAAACCTCAGACTGACGCTTATCGTGCATTACCCGAACTGGAGGACTTGACGATGCACATGGCGGAGGCTGCAAAAATTGCCGTAGTGCCACACTCGCTTATACGTTTTGCTGATGGCGAGTTATGCTACATAACGCGTCGCATCGACCGCGAAACAGACGGAACGAAGATTGCAATGGAGGACATGTGCCAACTTACCGAACGCCTGACCGAATACAAGTATAAAGGATCGTATGAGCAGATTGCGAAGCATATAAAGAAGTATTCTGCTGTACCGCAACTCGACCTTGTGAACTTCTGGGAGGTAGTGGTGTTCTCATGGATTACGGGCAATTCGGATATGCACCTGAAGAACTTCTCGCTCATAAAATCGCCAATGGGCTACAGTCTGACCCCGGCATACGACCTTCTTTCCACAACCATCGTAATGCCTGAGGACAAGGAAGAAATGGCACTGACACTTAACGGCAAGAAGGCAAACATAAAGCGCAACGACTTTGAGAAGTCTATTCTCGCTTCGGGAGTGAACGAAAAGGTTCTGGACAACATTGCAAAGAAGTTCCGCAAAGCTCTGATGAAGTGGCTCGACCTGATAGAAGAATCATTCCTGCCCAATGACTATAAACGCCAATACAAGCGCCTTATTCTTAAAAGAATACTGATGTTGAGATAATAATCCAACACAAAAACTATACCCTTTCGGGTGTAATATCAAGCAAACCGTTTGATATTACACCCGAAAGGGTATAATTGTTATTAGAGAATTCTAAGCTGTTACATATAACAAAGTCCTGTGTTCAGGAGATTGTCTGTTGTGGTCTTTATGCGCAAGCGATACTTGTCGGCGTAATAGACATTCATTATTCGGCGTGCCTCGAAGGGTGATGGGGTGAGAGCGAGAGCCACGTGTCCCATTGTGCGTCGCAGATTCAGCTCCACGCACGGATGGAGGAGGAAGCCTTCTCCTTCCTTACGTGCCACAGCCATCATGTCGATGCCGAAAGCACCTGCGTAAACTCCCTTAAACTGCGGAGCGAGGATGGACCGTATGTCGTCGCATACCTTGTCCAAGAGCTGCATGTCCACACAACGCGACAACATCTCACGCTTGTCTTTCTCCGTGGCACAGAGTCCACCCGTATAGGCTCCGCCACTTGTGGCGAAAAGCGAAAGACCGCGATATGACACCACGCCGTCTTTGTCGACACAGAACTCCATACCAAAATCGCACACCTTGGCGTAAAGCGGTTCCACCATTATGCCGCCCTGCTGACGGACAATGTTAGCAGCCCAACCGGAGAGGCGGGCGTAATCGTCAGGAGTGCGGACATAGCGTACGCCTCTGCCGCTACTGCTCCACGGCGACTTAAGCACAGCCTGACAGCCGTAACGCTTCACTGCCTCAGACACGCTCTCCATCGTCTCGCAATAACAGCTCTCCCCTACCAATCCATTATGGCTATTGACCAAGACGGGCAGCAACTCGCTTGCCGCAAACCTGCGGCTGCTCATCTGACGTACTGTGGAAAGCACTTCGTCCGACGGCATACAGCCGGTAAGGGCACCGTTGGCACGCAGGAGCTGATCCTTAAGAGTGATGTCCCATCCCCAAGGATCGATAATAAGATTGTCAACGAAGGGCGTCAAGCCTTTAAGGTCAGCCAACGACACGAAAGCCACGTCGTGCGCATATTTCCTGACATGGCGGACCGACTCTAATGCCGCAGCTACATCGTCCACAAGCACGAAGTCGCCGTCGTCAGCCCATAACGCAGGAAGAAAACCAAGATCGGCACGCATCTGCCTACCCGCATGAGGAGCCGTGAAGCGCTTCAGATTGGCAGCCAAGGCAATGTCGTGCTCAGGATTGAATATATGAAGCCTCATTTAGTCTCTCCTGAAAATATCTCTTGTGTAAACCTTATCCTTCACATCATCCAGACTGACATCGTAGCGGTTGGCGATGATGGCATTGCTAAGTCGCTTAAACTCGTCGAGGTCACCTACGACACGGCTTCCAAAGAACGTGGTGCCGTCCTGAAGCGTCGGCTCATAGATGATAACCTGTGCGCCTTTTGCCTTGATACGCTTCATGATGCCCTGAATGCTGCTCTGACGGAAATTGTCTGAATTTGACTTCATCGTGAGTCGGTAAACACCGATGGTGCAGGGTTTCTCCTCGTCCGGATTCCAGTCGCCATGGTTATAATAGTCGTAATATCCAGCCTTTGCAAGCACGCGGTCCGCAATGAAGTCCTTGCGTGTACGATTGCTCTCCACAATAGCCTCAATCAGATTCTCGGGCACGTCCTTATAGTTGGCAAGGAGCTGCTTCGTGTCCTTAGGCAGACAATATCCGCCATATCCGAAAGACGGATTGTTATATTGGTCGCCGATACGCGGGTCGAGGCTTACGCCCTTGATGATGGCCTGTGTGTCGAGCCCCTTCATCTCAGCGTAAGTATCAAGCTCATTGAAGTAGCTCACACGCAATGCGAGGTAAGTATTGGCGAATAGCTTCACAGCCTCAGCCTCGGTAAGTCCCATGAAGAGCGTGTCAACATCCTCCTTCAGCGCACCTTCCTTCAGCAATGCGGCAAACGTGCGTGCTGCCTCGTCAAGGCTGTCGGCATGGTCGGAAAGGTCGGACGAAGGACGTCCTACGATGATGCGACTCGGGTAAAGATTGTCGTACAGAGCCTTGCTCTCACGCAGGAATTCCGGCGAGAAGACAAGGCGAAGGTCTCTGCCGTACTTTTCATAAAGTCCTGCGCAGTAGCCCACGGGGATGGTGCTCTTTATCACCATCACGGCATCGGGATTCACTTCACGGACAAGATTGATGACCTCCTCCACGTGAGAAGTGTCAAAGTAGTTCTTCACCGGATCATAATTGGTAGGCGCGGCTATCACTACGAAGTCGGCATCGCTGTAAGCGTCGCGTCCGTCGAGCGTAGCTATGAGATTGAGCTGCTTCTCGGCGAGGTATTTCTCAATGTAGTCGTCCTGTATGGGAGAAATACGATTATTGATTTTTTCCACCTTCTCGGCTATAACGTCCACAGCCTTGACCTGATGGTGCTGGGCAAGAAGCGTGGCAATGCTCATGCCCACATAACCGGTGCCTGCAACAGCCACCTTTATCTTTTTGAAGTCATTCATGTTAGTCGGTTTTAATTTACGGAAAGCAAATATACGCTTTTTCACCCGAATCGAAAAAGCGAAATGCAAAAAAACAAAAAAATAATAGATTTTGTAATATTGAGTTTGCAATTCCAAATTATATTCATACCTTTGCATAGTTTAAGAATTTATATAAAACAAAGAAAACGCAAGCAAGAATGGAATCTTTCTTCAAGACCCACACTTACCTCGTCGAGCACATGACGGCTTCCGTCAGGCGCACCTTGATGGACGAAATCGACTGGAACGACCGGTTGATTGGCATCAAGGGTTCGAGAGGCATCGGCAAGACCACCTTCTTGCTTCAATATGCTAAGGAAAACTTCGGACCGAGAGACCGCCGATGTCTTTACGTCAACATGAACAACTTCTACTTCCAAGGCCGTGGCATTGCCGACTTCGCATCAGACTTTGCGGCTCAAGGAGGAAAAGTGTTGCTCATCGACCAGATTTTCAAGAAGCCGGACTGGAGCAATGAGTTGCGCACATGCTACAACCAATGCCCCAATCTGAAGATAGTCTTCACCGGATCGAGCGTGATGCGGCTGAAGGAGGAAAATCCGGAGCTGAAAGACATCGTAAAGAGCTATAACCTTCGCGGATTCTCGTTCAGGGAATACGTAAACCTACAGACTGGAAACAACTTCCCCGTTCTTTCACTCAACGACATCATCAGACGCCACGCAGAAATAGCTGCCGAGATAACGAACAAGGCAGACATAGCGACGCTGTTCGGCGAGTATCTGCACCACGGATTCTATCCGTTCTTCCTCGAACACCGCAACTTCGAGGAGAATCTGCTGAAGACGATGAACATGATGACGGAGGTGGACATTCTCTTCATCAAACAGATAGAGCTGAAGTATCTGACAAAGATAAAGAAGCTGTTCTATCTTCTTGCCGTGGAAGGACCGAAAGCCCCGAACATCAGCAATCTAGCTCAAGAGATTGAGACAAGCCGTGCAACGGTGATGAACTACATAAAATATCTCTCCGACGCACGCCTTATTAATATAATGTATCATCCGGGCGACGATTTCCCCAAAAAGCCGTCAAAGGTGATGATGCACAACCCCAACCTCATGTATACCATCTATCCCTACATAGCTGATACGCAGGAGGTGATGGAGACATTCCTTGTGAACGCCCTCTGGAAGGACCACATCGTCAACCAGGGCAAGCAGGACGCCTGCTACATCATTGACAATATGAGGAAGCTGAAGGTGGTGGACTATGCGAAGAGCCTGAAGCTCCGCAACAACGCAGACACCACTTACGCCGTATACAACACCACGGAAGGCGGCAACGGACGCGTGCCGCTATGGATGTTCGGCATGACATACTGAGAACCATAAAAAGCCTGACCCCTTGCGGTTCTCACAAAAGCCGCATCGGAAAAGGAAAGAAAATAAAGAAACAACTATACATTAACATTTTATTTAAAAACAAAATGGCTAAAGAAAAAAAGTTTATCACTTGTGATGGTAACACAGCTGCCGCTCATGTAAGCTATATGTTTACAGAGGTTGCTGCCATCTACCCTATCACTCCGTCATCACCGATGGCAGAGCATGTAGATGAATGGGCTGCCAAAGGTCGTAAGAACCTTTTCGGTCAGAAGGTCTCTATCCAGGAGATGGAGTCGGAAGGCGGCGCAGCTGGTGCATTGCACGGTTCGCTTCAGGCAGGTGCCCTGACATCAACATACACTGCTTCGCAGGGTCTGTTGCTTATGATTCCTAACATGTACAAGATTGCAGGCGAGCTGCTTCCTTGCGTGTTCAACGTTTCGGCACGTACACTGGCATCACACTCACTTTGTATCTTTGGTGACCATCAGGACGTTATGGCTTGCCGTCAGACAGGCTTCGCTATGTTCTGCTCTGGTTCTGTACAGGAAGTTATGGACCTCTCTGCAGTTCCTCACCTCGCTACTCTCGAGACACAGGTTCCGTTTATCAACTTCTTCGACGGTTTCCGCACATCTCACGAGTATCACAAGATCGAGGAGATGGACATGGAAGACATCCGTCCGCTCGTAAATCAGGAATACATCAAGCGTTTCCGCGACCGTGCCCTCACTCCTGAGCGCCCTGTTACACGCGGTACTGCTGAGAACCCTGAGACATTCTTCACACACCGTGAGGCTTGCAACGAGTACTACGACCGCATCCCTGAGGTAGTGGAGAAGTACTGCCAGGAGATGACTAAGATCACCGGTCGTGAGTATCACCTCTTCAACTACTACGGAGCTGAGGACGCTGAGAACGTAATCATCCTCATGGGTTCTGCTACAGAGCCTGCACGTGAGGCTATCGACTACCTCAACAAGCAGGGCAAGAAGGTAGGTATGGTTGCTGTTCACCTCTACCGTCCGTTCTCTGTTGACTTCCTTAAGAAGACTCTTCCCGCTACTGTTAAGCGCATCGCTGTGCTTGACCGCACTAAGGAGCCGGGTGCTGAGGGCGAACCTCTGTACCTCGACGTTAAGTCAGCTCTCTACAACGACGAGCGCAAGCCGCTTATCGTTGGTGGACGTTACGGTCTCGGTTCTTCAGATACAACTCCTGCTAAGATCGTTGCTGTATTCAAGAACCTCGAACTCCCGCAGCCTAAGAACCACTTCACAGTGGGCATCGTTGACGACGTTACATTCACATCACTTCCTGAGGAGGAAGAGATCCCGATGGGTGGCGACGACCTGTTCGAGGCTAAGTTCTACGGACTCGGTGCTGACGGTACTGTAGGTGCTAACAAGAACTCAGTACAGATTATCGGTAACAACACCAACAAGTACTGCCAGGCTTACTTCTCTTACGACTCAAAGAAGTCAGGTGGTTTCACTTGCTCACACCTCCGTTTCGGCGACAGCCCCATCCACAGCGCATACCAGGTAAATACTCCTAACTTCGTGGCTTGCCACGTTCAGGCTTACCTCCACATGTATGACGTTACACGTGGTCTTCGCAAGAACGGCTTCTTCCTGTTGAACACCATCTTCGACGGTGAGGAACTCGTAAACTTCATTCCTAACAAGGTTAAGCGTTACTTCGCTCAGAACAACATCACAGTTTACTATATCAACGCCACTAAGATTGCTCAGGAGATTGGTCTCGGCAACCGTACCAACACCATCCTCCAGTCTGCATTCTTCCGCATCACAGAGGTAATTCCTTTGGATCTCGCAGTAGAGCAGATGAAGGCATTTATCGTTAAGTCTTACTCAAAGAAGGGTCAGGACGTTGTTGACAAGAACTTCGCAGCCGTTGACCGCGGTGGTGAGTATAAGCAGCTCACTGTTGATCCGGCATGGGCTAACCTCGAGGACGAGGCTCAGAAGGAAGACAACGCTCCCGCATTCGTTAAGGAGCTCGTTCGTCCTATCAACGGCCAGGCTGGTGACTTGCTGAAGGTTTCTGACTTCGTTAAGCACAACACCGTAGACGGTACATGGGAGAACGGTACTTCTGCATTCGAGAAGCGTGGTGTAGAGGCATTCGTTCCGGTATGGAACGTCGAGAACTGTATCCAGTGTAACAAGTGTTCATTCGTTTGTCCTCACGCTGCCATCCGTCCGTTCGTTCTTACAGACGAGGAGCTTGCTGGCATCGAGGGTCTCGAGACTCAGGAAATCAAGGCTCCGGCTGCTCTGAAGGGTATGCACTTCCGCATTGAGACTTCTGTACTCGACTGTCTTGGTTGCGGCAACTGTGCCGACGTTTGCCCGGGCAAGAAGAACAAGGAGACAGGTGAGCTTGAGAAGGCTCTCAAGATGGTTCCGTTCAACGTTGACGCAGAGGACATGCAGAAGGAAGCACAGAACTGGGAGTACCTCGTTCACAACGTTGCTTCTAAGCAGGATCTCGTAGACATCAAGCAGAGCCCGAAGAACTCTCAGTTCGCTCAGCCTCTGTTCGAGTTCTCTGGCGCTTGCTCCGGTTGCGGTGAGACTCCGTACGTTAAGCTCATCTCTCAGCTCTTCGGTGACCGTCAGATGATTGCCAACGCTACTGGTTGTTCTTCTATCTACTCAGCTTCTATCCCGTCAACACCTTACACAAAGAACGCTAAGGGTCAGGGTCCGGCATTCGACAACTCATTGTTCGAGGACTTCTGCGAGTTCGGTCTTGGTATGGTACTCGGTAACAAGAAGATGAAGGAGCGCATCTGCCACCTCCTCGAAGAGGCTAAGGCTAATGAGCATGCTACTGCAGAGTTTGTTGCTGCTGCTGACAACTGGATGACTAACATGAACGACTCTGAGGGTTCAAAGAAGGCTGCTGCAGAGCTGAAGCCGCTCATCGCTGCTGGTGCAGAGAAGGGTTGCCCGGTTTGCTCAGAGCTCAAGACTCTCGACCACTACCTCGTAAAGCGCAGCCAGTGGATTATCGGTGGCGACGGTGCTTCTTACGATATCGGTTACGGCGGTCTCGACCACGTATTGGCTTCTGGTGAGGACGTTAACATCCTCGTACTCGATACTGAGGTTTACTCTAACACCGGTGGTCAGTCATCTAAGTCTACTCCGCTCGGCGCTATCGCACAGTTCGCTGCTCAGGGCAAGCGCATCCGTAAGAAGGACCTCGGCTTGATGCAGACAACATACGGCTACATCTACGTAGCTCAGGTGGCTATGGGTGCTGACAACGCTCAGACTCTGAAGGCTATCCGTGAGGCAGAGGCTTATCCTGGACCGTCTCTCGTTATCGCTTACGCTCCGTGTATCAACCACGGTCTGAAGCGTAAGGGCGGTATGGGTCGCTCACAGAACGAGGAGAAGCTCGCTGTTGACTGCGGTTACTGGCACCTCTGGCGCTTCAACCCGCTGTTGGCTGACGAGGGCAAGAACCCGTTCACACTCGACTCTAAGGCTCCGAAGTGGGAAGACTTCCGCGACTTCCTCCTTGGTGAGGTTCGTTATCTGTCAGTACAGAAGGCATTCCCGAAGGAGGCTGACGAGCTCTTCACACAGGCTGAGAAGATGGCTAAGCTCCGTTACCAGACCTACGTTCGCAAGAGCCAGGAGGACTGGAGCGAGCAGCTCTAATAAGCAATATTAATACAATTAATCTATAAGAAACGGCAACATTGAATAATACAGATATTCGATGTTGCCGTTTTTTACAGATATACATTATAATATATTAATATATATAGGTAGATAAAATCATATAGGATAATGAACGAGACAATTAAAACTCTTGAGACACGCCGTAGCGTACGCTGCTTTGACGCAGAAAGAATGCCGTCTGAAGAGATGATAAAGCAGATTGTAGAGGCTGGCGAGTATGCATCTACGGGTAGAGGAAAGCAGTCGCCACGCATTGTGGTGGTTACCAACAAGCAGACACGCGACCTTCTTTCCTCTCTTAACGCACGTGTGATGGGCGTAGAAAGCGATCCTTTCTATGGTGCACCGGTCATTCTGCTTGTCCTCGCAGACCGCGAACGTCCCACATACATTTATGACGGTTCGCTCGTGATGGGCAATCTGATGAATGCCGCTCACTCTTTAGGACTTGGCAGCTGCTGGATTCATCGCGCCAAGGAGATTTTCGATTCTGAAGAAGGCAAAGCTTTGCTGAAGGAATGGGGCATCGAAGGCGACTATGAAGGCATCGGACACGTGGCTCTCGGTTACGCAAAGGGCGATGTAAGAGAAGCTATGCCAAGAAAAGAAGACTATGTCGTATGGGTAAGATAAGACCATAAAAAAGACAACAAAAGCAACATATAACTAAAAATACGACATCAATATTGTGTTGTATTGAGCTTATAATGTTGCTTTTGTTGTCTTTTATTATTTTGTTTAGTTTGCCTTCACTATGACATCAGCTTTAAGATAGCTAATCCTCGAAGCCTTCACTCTTTATAACGCTTATACCGTCAATTAGTTCGGGAGCGCCACCGCCACGAGTAATGTCGCTGTAAGCCTTGCGCTGGTCAGACATTTCGATGCTGATATCACGACGGACATGTCGGTCCGGGTCTCTCAGACTATGGGAGAACAGCCATTCGTACGTCTTCTTCAGATAGAAGACACGAGCCGGAGCTCCATGACCAGCTCCCTGCCACCAGTTATAAAGCAGTCGTTGGTCGTTACCTTCGCTCTTCAGTTTCTCCACCACCGTCTTCGAACAGTTAACCGATACGGCACGGTCAGCCGTTCCATGGATTATCCAGAACGGCAGTTTTCCAAGTCCGCTGACGTCTTTTAACGACGTGCCACCGCAAAGAGCCATACCCGCCGCTATTCGGTCGGGATAAGTGCCGCAGACGTCCATCGTACCATAACCGCCCAGACTCATGCCTATGACATACACTCTTGTGGTGTCACAAGGATAGCGTTTTGCCACCCAGTCGAGCACATCCATCACCTTCTTAGGACTCCATGCTCCACCAGGATTCTGCGGCACAATGGTAAGCGCCTCTATCTCGCGTCCCTTAACGATAGCGTCAAGCGGACCATATCTTCTCACACGGTCCAGATTGCGTCCGCAAAGGCTGGCACCATGCAGAAAGATAACAACCGGAGTCTGCTCCTGAGAATAAAAATAGTCAATAGGAGTATATACCCAGAAATTATAACCGTCAGGTATCGAGTCCTTCACAGCACGCAGAAAGTCATGGGCAGACAATCTCATAACCGACATAAGAAGGACCATAAATAGCAATATTCTCTTCTTCATATCCCAAAGTTAGTAATTATTCAGCAAAGCCGCACATAAATTCAACTTCTTTACAAGACGTTAATAGGCGTTTACACAAAAAAAATACGTATCTTTGCAAGTACGATATCCGACGATATCGTAATCGTCAATATATGAAATAATCAAATAGGATATGGAAGTAATAAAGACTGATATTGAAGGTGTGGTAATAATAGAGCCACGCATATTCAAGGATGCCCGAGGATATTTCTTCGAGAGTTTTTCACAAAGGGAGTTTGACGAGAAAGTACGTCATATTGACTTTTGTCAGGACAACGAGAGCATGTCATCCTATGGTGTCATGCGAGGACTGCATTTCCAGCGTCCACCTTATACGCAGAGCAAGCTCGTGCGTTGCGTAAAAGGCGCCGTACTTGACGTGGCTGTGGACATACGCAAAGGATCGCCCACATACGGCAAACATGTTGCTGTGGAACTTACAGAGGACAATCACAGACAGTTCTTCGTGCCGCGCGGCTTCGCACATGGCTTCGCCGTACTCAGCGAAACCGCCGTTTTCCAGTATAAATGCGACAACTTCTACCATCCTGAAGCAGACGGTGGCATATCCATTCTTGACGATTCGCTCGGCATTGACTGGAAAATTCCTACAGAGCACGCCATCCTGTCAGAGAAAGACACAAAGCATGATCTGCTGAAGGACTTCGACAGTCCGTTCGACATCAATGTAGACTTGTATAAATAATCAAATATCTTCAAATTCAATGAATATATTAGTAACAGGTGCCAATGGTCAGCTTGGCAACGAAATGCGTATCGTTAGCAAGAACTCTGCTGACCATTATATTTTTACGGATGTCAATCAGGTGGAAGGTCAGGAGACCACTTACCTTGATATCACAGATATGGAAGCCATCCGCAAGATGGTGAACGACAACGATGTGAAAGCCATCATTAACTGTGCCGCATGGACCAACGTGGACGCATGCGAGACAGACGAGAAGCTGGCTGCCCTCGCTGAGAAGCTCAATGCTGACGCTCCTGAGAACCTTGCAAAAGCAATGAAGGAGGCAAACGGCATACTTATCCAAATATCTACGGACTATGTGTTTGGTAAAGAACCATACAACGTGCCTTGCAACCCTGACCAGAAGGGAACACCAACTGGCGTTTATGGAATGACAAAGCTCCATGGCGAGCAGAAAATCATTGCCACCGGATGTAAGTATGTCATCATTCGTACGGCTTGGCTCTATTCGGAGTTCGGCAAGAACTTCTGCAAGACAATGATGAACCTTACAGCCACCAAGCCTCAGCTGAAGGTGGTGTTCGACCAGTGTGGCACTCCTACCTACGCTCTCGACCTTGCCAACGCCATCCAGACCATACTGGAAAAGATGAAGACGGAGGCAGACAATGCGAAATACGTCGGCGTCTACCACTTCTCTAATGAAGGTGTATGCTCTTGGTACGACTTCACACAGATGATTGCACGTATCTCATGTCACACGGATTGCGACATCCAGCCATGTTACAGTTCAGAATATCCTTCTCCCGTGACACGACCTGCCTACTCTGTCCTCGACAAGCGAAGCATCAAGGAAACTTTCGGAGTGAAGGTACCTTACTGGGTTGACTCATTGGAGAAATGCATAGCAAACCTTGAAACCAAATAATTTAACACTAATCATTAAAAAACAGAAAAGAATGAAGAACATTATCATAACTGGTGGAGCCGGATTTATAGGCTCGCATGTGGTAAGACTGTTTGTAAACAAGTATCCCGAATACCACATCATCAACATCGATAAGCTCACATACGCTGGCAACCTTGCCAACCTCAAGGACATCGAGGACCGTCCTAACTATACATTCGTGAAGTGCGATATCTGCGACTTCGAGACAATTATGGACGTGATGAAGAAGTACGAGGTGGACGGCATCATCCATCTTGCAGCAGAAAGCCACGTCGACCGTTCCATTAAGGATCCCTTCACATTCGCACGCACCAACGTCATGGGTACGCTGACGCTGCTTCAGGCTGCAAAGCTTTATTGGGAAAGCCTGCCTGAGAAGTACGAAGGCAAGCGCTTCTATCACATCTCCACTGACGAGGTTTACGGAGCACTGGAGCTTACCAATCCAGAGGGCATTGAGTCGCCTTTCACAACAAAGGCTTCTTCAGAGCATCATCACGCCTACGGCACAGAGTTCTTCCTGGAAACAACAAAGTATAACCCTCACTCTCCTTACTCGGCATCAAAGGCATCGAGCGACCATTTCGTACGCGCATTCCACGACACCTACGGCATGCCTACCATCGTGACCAACTGCTCTAACAACTATGGTCCTTACCAGTTCCCGGAGAAGCTAATCCCTCTCTTCATCAACAACATCCGCCATCGCAAGCCTCTTCCCGTTTACGGCGAGGGTCTCAATGTTCGCGACTGGCTCTACGTGGAGGACCACGCACGTGCCATCGACCTCATCTTCCATAAGGGCAAGGTGGCTGACACATACAATATCGGCGGCTTCAACGAGTGGAAGAACATCGACATCATCCACGTGCTTATCAAGACTGTTGACCGTCTGCTCGGTCGTGAGGAAGGAGAGGACCTCAACCTTATCACTCACGTGACAGACCGTATGGGTCACGATATGCGTTATGCAATCGACTCTCGCAAACTCCAGCGCGAACTCGGCTGGGAGCCGTCCCTTCAGTTTGAGGAAGGTATCGAGAAGACCGTACGCTGGTATCTCGACAATCAGGAGTGGATGGACAACGTAACGTCTGGCGACTACCTGAAGTATTACGAAAGCATGTATAAGGACAGATAATCCTACAAACACAAAGCAGCGGTTACATCATATAAAAGTAACCGCTGCTTTTGTATTTTATTTATTTTCATACATATACATACAGCAAGAGGTCGGACTGAACATTCAATCCGACCTCTTGCTGTTTTTGTATCTTAAAACTTGCCTATAAATAAAGGCTATCTATTATTTTTAACGGATGCGGTCCGCAGCTCTCACCAGTTTCTCGTCGTGCAGGATGCCGGCACGCGCCATCACATTAAGGATGACAGCCACAGCAGGCAGACATGCCACGAACGCAATATGGAACGAAGCCGAAGGATCGATGACGTTTCTTGTCACCACACCGAGAACAATATACCATGCTACGAGCAGAAACTCGTTGCAAAGGCAAAGGCTCGCCTGAAGCTTTCTGTTACGGAAGAGGAAGATGGTGCCGAGGCTGAGCACGCTGCTGAGAAGCAGAATGCCAAACAAGCCACATACCGAATAGTCCACCGAATCACCCTTATCCAAGAACAGATTATTGAGCTTGAAGCTTGCGCCCATTCCTGCTGGTTCCACAGTGCCTAAAGGCTGGCACAGACAAACCACAGAAACGATGAACGCAATCAGAAGAAATATGCTTTGCTTACGCTGTATCATATTCTTACGTGTATATGCTATACATTAATAATAAATATATGCGCCACACATTAAGCCTGCTCCTGAACGGGGGCATTGTCCTGAGCGGGGTCGCGATAATACACATTTCCCTCAATGAACTCCTCAGTGGCAAGCAGCGTCGGCTTCGGAAGCTTCTCATAGTAGCGTGAGATCTCAATCTGCTCACGATTCTCAAAAACCTCCTCAAGCGAGTCGTTGTAGGATGCAAACTCAGCAAGTTTCTTGTTGAGGTCCTGCTTGATCTCCACTGAAATCTGGTTAGCACGCTTAGCGATGATAGCAACACTCTCGTAAATGTTTCCGGTTTCCTCACACAGGTCCATGATGTTGCGTGTGACTGTGTTTACCGGTGCTTTTGACTTTTTATAATCCATTTGTATACTAATATGTATTTTTTATTTTCAGTCCTTTGTCACTTCCTTGCACTTGCTGATGAATTTTTCAGCCATGCTCTTGTTCTTCGAGTCTGGATATTCGTTAATAAATCCGTAGCACTCGTCCTCTGCGTCCTGGAAGCGCTCCAGCTTCTTCTCCTCCACACTCTGCTGCGCCAACTCAAACTTGCTCTTCATGACAAGAAGGGCGAATTTCTCACGCAGTTTCGTATAAGGATAGTCCTTCAGCGCGTTCTGCGAAGTGATAATGCAAGCCTCATAGTTGTTGCCGCCATAGGTGCAGTTGCCGAAATACTGTCCGAGGTCGTAATAGAGCTGAGCCGAGTAAAACTCCTTCAGCACGAGCTTGTCCTGCAATTCGAAGAGCAGATTCTGCGCTTCCTCTCTGCGCGATCCGTCCGGGAAAAGGTCCAGATACTCCTGAAAAGCGGAGATGGCGTTCACCGTCTGCGACTGGTCGAGACGCGGCTCCGGCGTGCAGTTGTAGAGGCTCATACCGATAAAGAATTCGGCTTCCTCTGCATAAGCGCCCTTTGGATAATTCTGATAGTATTTCTTGAATGCTGCGGCAGCGCCCTCATAGTCTTTGGTATTATATTCAGACATAGCGAGCATGTACAGACTCTCCTGGGCATTGTCCGTTCCTTTCTGTAGCGTCACAAGTCCCTGAAGCAAAGTGGAGGCACGCACATACTTGCCATTAGCGAAGCATTCCTTGGCGTATTCGTATTTGTAGGTATTATCCGTTGTCTTGTATACCCTGTTGAATTCGTTGGCGCAACTGGTAAACAATAGCGCCGAAAGAAGTATGCCGAATATCGATTTCTTCATATTATAACTCGTTTTGAATTGCAAAAATACACATTATTCCCCGATTCTCAAAACGATGTTCTCCTTTTTTAAGTAGATGTATGCCTTTTTTAAGTAAAAATCAGCATTCACTTGCCTATTTACAGGCTTTTTAGTATTTTTGCCAATCATCGGAGCCCGTTTTGACTTACGCAAACAGCTCCTTAACCATTTATCTGATATGGATTTCAAGATAACATCAAGATTCGCCCCCACCGGCGACCAGCCACAGGCCATCAAGAGTCTTACGGAGGGAATCCGTCAAGGCGACAAGGCACAGGTGCTGCTCGGTGTGACAGGTTCGGGAAAGACGTTCACGATGGCTAATGTCATCGCCAACATCGGACGCCCCACCCTTATCCTCAGCCACAACAAGACGCTTGCAGCACAGTTGTACGAGGAGATGAAAGGTTTCTTCCCGGACAACGCCGTGGAATACTATGTTTCGTACTACGACTATTACCAGCCGGAAGCCTACCTGCCTTCGTCGGACACATACATAGAGAAAGACCTCGCCATCAACGAGGACATCGACAAGCTTCGCCTCTCTGCCGTCAGCGCCCTGCTCTCTGGCAGAAAGGATGTCATCGTCGTGTCGTCCGTATCGTGCATTTACGGTATGGGCGGTCCTACGGCTATGGCCAACAGCGTCATAGGCGTTAAGCGTGGCAACACCATTGAGCGCAACATGTTTCTGCGCAAACTCGTCGACGCACTCTACATCCGCAACGACATCGACTTGGTGCGTGGTACGTTTCGCGTAAAGGGCGACACGGTGGACATAGCCATGGCTTACAGCGACAACATTCTGCGCATAACATGGTGGGACGACGAGATCGACTCGATAGAAGAGCTCGACAGCGTGACGTTCCATCGCTTAGCTTCTTTCGAGGAATATCAGATTTATCCTGCCAATCTCTTTGTCACTTCCAAGGAGCAGACCGAGCATGCCATCCGTCTTATTCAGGACGACCTGCTCAAGCAAGTGGATTTCTTCAACGACCTTGGCGACCATATCCGTGCGCAGCGCATCAAGGAACGCGTCGAGTATGACATGGAGATGATAAAGGAGCTTGGACATTGTTCGGGCATTGAGAACTATTCGCGCTACTTCGACGGACGCGAACCAGGCGAACGTCCTTACTGCCTGCTCGACTTCTTCCCCAAGGACTATCTCATGTTCATCGATGAGAGTCACGTCAGCGTACCTCAGATAGGCGCCATGTATGGTGGCGACCGCGCCCGCAAGCAGAACCTTGTGGAATACGGATTCCGTCTGCCCGCCGCCTTTGACAACCGTCCGTTGAGGTTTGAGGAATTTATGGAGATGACCAATCAGGTGGTGTACGTGTCTGCCACACCAGCCGACTTCGAGATGAACGAGGCTGAGGGCGTTGTCGTGGAACAGATTATCCGTCCCACCGGACTCCTCGACCCCATTATTGACGTACGTCCGAGCGAGAATCAGATTGACGACCTGCTGGAAGAGATTCTCATACGTAAGGAGCATGAGGAGCGTGTGCTTGTCACCACGCTGACGAAGCGTATGGCTGAGGAGCTGACGGAGTATCTGCTCTCTCACGACGTACGCGCCAACTATATCCATAGCGACGTTGCCACTCTCGACCGCGTGAAGATAATGAACGACCTGCGAGCCGGCGTTTACGACGTGCTCGTCGGCGTAAACCTTCTGCGTGAGGGACTTGACCTTCCTGAAGTGTCGCTCGTTGCCATTCTGGATGCCGACAAGGAAGGCTTCCTCAGAAGCCATCGCTCGCTTACGCAGACTGCCGGACGTGCCGCACGTAACGTCAACGGCATGGTGATAATGTACGCTGACCGCATCACGGACAGCATGCAGAAGACCATCGACGAGACAGCCCGCCGCCGACAGATACAGCTTCGCTACAACGAGGAGCACGGCATCGTGCCGCAACAGATCCGTAAGGACATCAAGGGTTCGTTGGCTTCTCTCTCGCAGTCGGCTGACGGTCAGCCCGTTGCCGCCGCGTCTGCAAGCAGCTCCACCACCGGCACAAAGCCTAAGCAGTATCAGCCGTATATCGAGCCTGACACGTACGCTTACGCCGCCGACCCGATAGTGAAGCGCATGACGAAGAAGCAGCTGGAGAAGAGCATCGCTGACACCACCCTGCTGATGAAGGAGGCAGCCAAAAACCTCGACTTCCTGCAAGCGGCACAGTATCGCGACGAGATTGTAAGGCTTCAGGATTTGCTCGAAAACCAGCAAGATTGACGTAAAATTACGTTAAGCCGTAACAAATAACATACTGCAACGAGTATGTAATATACAAAGTTTCACTAACTTTGCACTTGTCAAAGCGCCGCAAACGCATTGACAAGTACAAATTAATGCAATCATAAACAAAGAAAGGAACCATAAAAATGATTAGAAATCTGATTATAGCTATCCTTCTCTGCAGCCCGCTTTTCTGCCAGGCGCAGAGCGAATGGGAAACTCCGAACGCCGTAAAGCCCAAAACCGAGAAGCCTAAGAAAGCCGATAAGGAAGAGGCTAAGAAGGAAGCGGTCAAGGACATAAAGGACTGGAAGTACATTCAGGAGGGCGCCGTGCCAGAGGTTGACGGCAAGGTGGTGTTCTCCTCAGATATCGATCTGCCTGGCATGACAGCCGAAGAGATTTACGACAAGACATACGCTGCCTTGGACACTCTCGCACACAGCGAGAATCAGATACAGAGCGGCATAGCCATCGTCAACCGCAAGCAGCACATCATCGCAGCCCGCTATTCGGAATGGTTGGAATTTTCAAGATCGTTTATCTCGGTAGACCGCACAAAATTCAATTACACCATCATCGCCAAGTGCGCCGACGGCAAGCTGCACGTAACACTCGAACGCATATCGTACAGCTATGACGAAGGTCGCCCGTCAGCCATGCATACCACTGCCGACAAATGGATAAACGACAAGAACGCCGTAAATAAGAAGCGCACCAAGCTGCTCATAGGTCCGGCTAAGTTCCGCCGCAAGACTATTGACCGCAAGGATCAGATATTCACATTCATAAAAGAAGCATTAACAACTAAGTAGATATGAACGACAACACACAGAACCAGCAGCCCGTCGCTGACAATGAGCAGCAGCCTGTCGTAAGCGAGGCTCATGACGAAGCTGCCGACATTGAGGAAGTGTCAGTGGTACGTCCTCCGAGGCATCATCGCCGCGAGCCACAGGAAGACAAGTACTTCAAGATACGCAACATACTGAACATCATCTTTATGCTCGGAGCCGTTGTCGGCATGGCCGTATTCTATTTCGGCACACGCACCACCGGCACCATCATCATCATCACGGCCATAGCATTCAAGGTTATTGAATGCTTCTTCCGATTAATAAGACAATGACAAAAAACATCATACTGAACTTCCGTCTCAAGGCAGCAGCCGTCATCTTATGTCTGACCGGCCTTGCGACGGCAGCCCAAGCACAGATAAGGGACGACGAGTTCGACAACTTCACGCAGAACGATGAAGGCGTGATGAGTCGCCGAAACCAGCGAAACATAGCCGACTCGCTCGGCACCGACAAGGAGATTCCACGCGGACTGAAGGTGTGGACTGTCGATTCACGCTTCGGCGACGTCAGACCGGCTGAGGTCGACACGATGTCGCACATGTTCCCCAACACCATCTTCACCACCGGACTAAGAGGACAATACAATACCACCGGCAACCTTGGTGCACCGCGCATCAACCGCATCTTTGTGGACAGACCTGAGTCGGGCGAGCAGTTTGTCTTCTCGCAGCCTTACGATTACGTAGTCACTCCCGTCGACCAGTTCCACTTCACCAACACGCTCTCGCCGTTCACCAACCTCACCTACAACAATGCCGGCAACCGCACTAACGGTGAGGACCATCTTACTGCCAAGTTCGGCGTCAACGCCGGCAAGCGCATTGGTGCAGGATTCAATTTCGACTACCTTTACGGCAGAGGCTATTACTCCAGCCAAAGCACCTCCCACTTCAAGTACACGATGTACGGATCGTATATCGGCGACCGTTATCAGGCCCATATCCTTTTCTCCACCATCCGCCAGAAGGTGACGGAGAACGGTGGCATCACGGACAACGAATACATCAAGCATCCTGACAGCTTCGACGACAATTTCGCCACCAACGAGATACCGACCGTCCTGCAGCAGAACTGGAACCGTAACGACAACCAGCACCTCTTCCTTACACACCGTTACAACCTTGGCTTCAGCCGCAAGGTGAAGATGACGGAGGAGGAGATTGCGGCACGCAAGTTCGCAATGGAGTCGATGAAGGAGAACCAGGCAAGCAAGGAGAAGGAGGAGGCACGCCGCAAAGCGGAGAAAGAGGGCCGCACCTTCGACGAGCGCAGCTACGAAAAAGCATCGGCGGGCGGACGTCCAGAGGGCGCAAGGATTGCCGGAGCCGAACCTGCCAAGACCGAAACAGAAGCAGAAAAGGCTGGCGAGGGACGCATAGCAGTCAATGGCAAAGCAGCCGCAGACAGCCTAAGCATCATCGACGAGAAGAAGAAAGAGGAAGAACAATGGATGAAGACAGAATACGTGCCCGTCACAAGCTTCATCCACACAATGAAGTACGACAACTTCAGACGTATTTACCAGGCATACCAGACACCTGCCGACTTCTATAAGAACACGTTCGACAACGTCGGAATTGTCTCAGGCGACTCCATTTTGGACAAAACATCGCACTATCGCCTCCAGAACACCTTCGCCGTTTCGCTCCTCGAGGGATTCAACAAGTGGGCGAAGGCAGGACTCAAGGCGTTTGTCACGTCAGACCTGCGCCACTTCACCCTACCCGACTCCACACGCTCCACAACGTCATACACGGAGCATAACCTGAGCATCGGAGCGCAACTCATAAAGCGTCTCGGACGCACGTTCCATTATGACGTCACGGCAGAGACATGGCTTGTGGGCAAGGACGTGGGAAGCCTGAAGGTGGACGCCAACGCTGACGTCAACTTCGCGTTGTTCGGCGACACGGTCCGCCTGGCAGCACGCGGCTTCTTCCATTCCGTCAAGCCGTCGTTCTATTACCGCCACTATCATGCCAAGCATTACTGGTGGGACAACGACGACCTCTCGAAGATCATCCATTCACGTGTGGAGGGCGTCTTCACATACGAGAAGACCAACACCACGCTGCGCGTAGCCTTCGACAACCTCAAGAACTACACATACTTTGCGATGTCGTACGACGTGGATGCAGACACAAAGGCACGCACAGCCAATACCGTAAGGCCGCGCCAGAGCGGAAGCCCCATCAGCCTGTTGACGCTCTCGCTCGAGCAGAACTTCAAGTTGGGACCGCTCCATTGGGAGAACCTCGTGACATATCAGAAGTCGTCCAACGCCGACGCTCTGCCCGTGCCCGACCTAAACGTATACACCAACCTGTATCTGAAGTTCCGCATAGCAAAGGTTCTGAAGTGCGATTTCGGTGCCGACGCCCGATACTTCACCAAGTATTACGCGCCAGACTACAGCCCGGCATTGGGACAGTTCTGCGTGCATGAAGGCAACAGCCGCACGGAAGTGGGCAACTACCCCGTAGTGAACGTCTACGCCAACTTCCACCTCCAGCACACACGTTTCTTCGTAATGATGAGTCACGTGAACGCCGGACAGGGCAACCGCAACTACTTCTTCACGCCGCACTATCCGCTCAACGAAAGAATCTTCCGCTTCGGCATAAGCTGGAACTTCTTCAACTAAGCAACCCTTCGTAAACAATAAAGGCAACAAAGGACAACAACGTATCCATCACCCATCTGGTTAAGGATACAATAACAATGTCCCTTGTTGCCTTTTTTTTAAAAAACTGAGAACAATTTGTTTTGTGGTATGTAAAAGTATTCGTACTTTTGAAAATTAGATCATACGAAATATTTTTATTGCTAATTATAAAACTTATGCAATACCCTCTTATATCAGAATATCTCGCCGCCATTCGCGAGGCTAATGACAATCTTGACAAACTCAGCCATCTGGTGCCCGTGCTGGACAAATACGGTGAGCCGTATCGTAGCAGCGGTGCGTTTGCCGTCGTGTTCAAGATGAAGGACGAGCAGACGGGGAAGTGCTATGCCCTGAAGTGTTTCACCGAGGAACAGGAAGGTCGTGCGGAGGCTTACCGCCAGATAGCCGAAGAATTGGAGTTTGTTGACTCACCTTATATTACTTCAGTGAAGTATCTGGAGAAGGAGCTTTTTGTTGACAGCAACTGTGAGAACGAAGAGTTCCCAGTGTTGCTGATGGACTGGATTGAGGGCGAGACAATGGAGACATACATCGCCGCTAACTATACGGACACTCACGCTATGTCGATGCTCTGCTACCGTTTCTGCAAGATGGCGGCTTGGCTTCGCTCACAGTCGTTTGCCCATGGCGACATCAAGCCCGACAATATCATGGTGCGCCCTGACGGTACGCTGACACTCGTCGACTACGACGGCATGTTTGTGCCGGCAATGAAAGGTCAGAAGTCGCCGACTATCGGCACCAAAGACTTCTCGCATCCCCTTCGCAACATCGACGACTTCGACGAAACCATAGACGATTTCGCCTTGGCTTCCATTGCCCTCTCACTAAAAGCCATCTCTCTCAATCCGTCTCTGCTTCAGACCTACGGAGCGTCCGACCGTCTCCTCTTCTCAGCCGCCGACTACCTCGATTTGAGCAAGAGCAATACCTTCACCGCCCTACAAGGATTGTTGGCAGATGAGGAAGCGATAACCCTAATGTCAATTTTCCTGTTAGCCAGAGCCAAAAAGGACTTGTCTATGTGCTCTTTCAGATTGTTCGGTGTGCAGAAGCCGAAGGAGGAGGAAGTACAGAAACCAAAAGAAAAAGAGGTACAGAAGCCGAAGGAAGAGGAAGTGTGGAGTACAGAGATCACATATGAAGATCTTGAAAATGCCTTAGAGGATGAGTTTGGCGAAAAACATAGTAAGGAATTCCTCATTAGCATAAATATTCCTAATAGTATTACAACGATTGGAGATAGAGCTTTTTATGGTTGCGAATCCCTCATTAAAATAAATATTCCAAATAGTGTCACAACGATTGGAGAGGGTGCTTTTCTTGGGTGTATTTAGAGCCTTATAACTAACCATAACTTACTATGATTAACTAAGTATAAAGCCTTGATTTTCAATACTCTTTGATTTTTAACACTTTCTGAGTGCTTTTTGGCAGTTCCCGATTTTCCACATATTTTTGCAGCGTATTTCTACCGTGGAGAATTTGCGGAGCTTTTATTTTGTCATATCGTGAACGT
>ERZ894223.70-NODE-70-length-104675-cov-10.776114_pt1 | contig 104675 bp, 119 predicted proteins | sample MGYA00380293_ERZ894223 | MGnify/ENA primary metagenome ERZ894223 (study PRJEB32331, sample SAMN06328445) | human gut metagenome | biome: human gut microbiome; feature: stool | host: Homo sapiens | collected 2014-11-05 ...
GCGGAGAATATGCTGGTGCCGGCCTGCCTGGCAGTCTGTCTGCAATTTTCCGGCGGGCGTGCCGAAGCCGTGGCCCAGTACGGCAGCCTCAAGGGGATGGCCCTGCCTCTGCTGACCTTTCCCTTCGGACTGCTGGGGAGCCTTTCCGTCCTGCTGATGCCCGAGATCACTCAGGCCCACCTCCGGGGCCAGAGCGGGCGGCTGGCCGCCCTCATCGACAGGATGCTCCGGCTCACCGGCTATTTCTCGGCGCTGGCAGGAGCGGCGTTCTGGGTGTGGGGTCAGCCGCTGGCCGAAGCCCTCTACGGCAGCGCCGAGGCGGGCAGATACCTCGTCATCCTCGGCCCGGCCATGCCGCTGATGTATCTCGAGAGCATGGTGGACGGTGCCATGAAGGGGGTAGGGGAACAGAAAGCCGTCTTCCGCTACAGCATGTGGGACTCCTGCCTCCGCATTGCGGGCGTGCTGCTCCTGCTGCCCCGCTTCGGGATGAAGGGCTTTCTTTTTGTGATCTTGCTGTCCAGCTTCTACACCTGCACCGCCAACACGGGGCGGCTGCTGTCCAGCTGCGGCCTTCCGCTGCGTCTGTGGCGGTGGCTGGGTGCGCCGGGCTTTGCGGGGGCCGTCAGCGCCGGGGCCGGGCTGGCCCTGCGGCATCTTTTAGCGGACTGGCTCACCGGCGGAGCCCCCTTGCAACTGGCGGCGGTAGTGCTGGGCGGCGCGGGGATGGCAGCGGTCTGCTTTGCGGCGGCGTGGCCGCTGGGCCTCGGCGAAGAGCTGCGGGCTGTGGCGGCAGGGGAGAGGCGGCATAAGAAAAATGTCCAAAAAGTGAAATAGCTGGACACGGGGGAGAGAATCGAGTATAATACTAAAGATATTATGGGGTGATAGGCCCTTGAAATGAAAAACGGCAGCTGACATCTTCGGATGCCGGCCCCCGATGCAAAAGAGGATATGCTGTGAAGGAAAAGAAAACAAATCTGCTGCAGGTACTGGCCCGCCGGGCTCTGCTGGTGGCGCTGGACGGAGCCATCGTAGCCTTCAGCTTTTATTTCGCCCTGCTGCTGCGCGCAGACGGTGCTGTCGAGGCCTCCTGGTGGCCCCACAACCGCGCCCTGCTCTACGCGAATCTGCCCTGGATCGTGGCGGTCTACCTGCTCAGCTTTCTGGCCGGGCGGCTCTACACCATCCTTTGGAAGTACGCCGGGGAGCGTGACCTCATCCGTCTGGCCGGGATGATCGCCGTCCCGACGGGCATCGTCTATCTGGTCAACCGCTGCTTCATCCACGGCGTGCTCTTCAACTCGGCCAACGCCATGGCGGCGGTGCTCATTTTCCTGTTCATCGGCGGGAGCCGTCTGGCCTGGCGGCTCTTCCTGAACCACCCGCTGGGCGAGCGTCTGCGCGGCAACACCAGCAAGGACCCCAACCGCCCTGTCATGATCGTGGGTGCGGGCGAGGCCGGTGCGTGGGCCATCAATGTCTGCAAGACCAACACCGGCTACGGCCATGTCATCGTGGCCGTGGACGATGACCCCAACAAGCTGGGCCAGACCATCCACGGTGTCCCGGTGCGCGGCACACTGGAAGAAATTCCCGACCTGTGTACCCGCTATAACATCCATACCATCATCGTGGCGATCCCGACCCTGAAGGGAAACCGCCTGAACCACGTCATCGACCTCTGCGTCTCCACCCACTGCGCCGTGCAGATGCTCAGCGACCCCCAGCTGGTGGGTGCAGGCACACCTCAGCAGGGGGCGTTCCGTGAGCTGAACACCGCCGATTTCCTCTCCCGTGAGGAAGTCACGCTGGACACGGAGAAAATCTCCGGCTACCTCACCGGCAAGACCGTTCTGGTGACGGGCGGCGGCGGCAGCATCGGCAGTGAGCTCTGCCGTCAGGTCATGCGCTTCAAGCCCGCAAAACTGCTTATCTTCGATATTTATGAGAACTGCGCCTATGAACTGCTGATGGAACTGCAGCAGAAGTATGGCCGCGATGTGCCGGTCACGGTGCTGGTCGGCTCCATCCGGGACAAGGCCCGTCTGGACGAGGTATTTGAGACGTACCACCCGACGGTGGTGTTCCATGCCGCCGCCCACAAGCACGTCCCGCTGATGGAGATCAGCCCCGCCGAGGCCGTCAAGAACAATGTCTTTGGCACCAAGAACCTGCTCACCAGTGCCAGCGAACACGGCGTGGAGCGGCTGGTGCAGCTCTCCACCGATAAGGCCGTCAACCCCACCAGCGTCATGGGCTGCACCAAGCGCCTGTGTGAGATGCTCATCCAGACCTTCGCGGGGAACACCGACATGAAGTGCGTCGCTGTCCGCTTCGGCAATGTGCTGGGCAGCCACGGAAGCGTCATCCCGCTGTTTGAGGCGCAGATCAAAAAGGGCGGCCCCGTCACCCTCACCGATGCCAACATCGAGCGCTACTTTATGACCATCCCGGAGGCGGCACAGCTGGTGCTGCAGGCCGGTGCGCTGGCCGAGAGCGGCAGCATCTATGTGCTGGACATGGGCGAGCCGGTCAAGATCATGGACCTTGCAAAACAGCTCATCCGCTTCTACGGCTATGAGCCGGGCGTGAACATGGATATTAAGATCGTGGGTCTGCGCCCCGGCGAAAAACTCTACGAAGAGCTGATGATGGACGAGGAGCAGGACAAGATGCGCCGCACCGTCCACAATAAGATCTTCGTGGCTCCGCCCCGGAACATCGACCTGGGCGAGTTCTATCAGCAGCTTCAGGAGCTGGCCGTCGCCGCTGAACACAACGACGACAGCGTGGTGGAGCAGTTGGCCAAAATGGTGCCTACCTTTACCCCCACCCGCGAGAACCTCAAGCTGTAAAACCGCTGGCTGCACGGCACCTTTGCCGTGTAAAAATATATGAGAGGGATGTACAATCATGGAAAAGAAACCGTTTTTGACTGAGTCGATGGCTCAGGACATCATTCAGGACGTGCCCACCCCCTTCCACGTCTATGACGAGAAGGGCATCCGCGAGAACGCCCGCCGCATCAACAAGGCATTCAGCTGGAACAAGGGCTTCCGCGAGTATTTTGCGGTCAAGGCTCTGCCGAACCCCGTCATCCTCCAGATCCTGAAGGAAGAGGGCTGCGGCGTGGACTGCTCCTCTCTGACCGAGCTGATGCTCAGCGAAGTGTGCGGCTTCAGCGGCAGCGACATCATGTTCTCCTCCAACCAGACCCCTGTGGAGGACATGAAGAAGGCTTACGAGCTGGGCGCTTATATCAACCTCGACGACGCCACGATGGTGGACTTCCTCGACCGGGTGGCCGGTGTGCCGGAGAACATCTTCTGCCGCTACAATCCGGGCGGCACCTTCCAGCTGGGCGAGAGCAAAGAGGGCTTTCAGGTCATGGACAAGCCCGGCGACGCCAAGTACGGCATGACCGAGGAGCAGATGATCGACAGCTACAAGAAGCTGGCCGCAAAGGGTGCCAAGAACTTTGGCATCCACGCCTTCCTCGCCTCCAACACCATTTCCGACGCCTATTATCCTGAGCTGGCAGGCATCCTCTTCCAGCTGGCTGTCCGCGTCCAGAGGGCCACCGGCGTGCATATCGCCTACATCAACCTGTCCGGCGGTGTCGGCATCCCGTACCGCCCCGAGCAGACGGAGAACGACATCATGGCCATCGGCGAGGGCGTCCGCAAGAAGTTTGAAGAAATTCTCATCCCCGCCGGCATGGGCGATGTCTCCATCTTCACCGAGATGGGCCGCTTCACCACCGGCCCCTACGGCGCTCTGGTGGCGACTGCCATCCACGAGAAGCACATCTATAAGGAATACATCGGTCTGGATGCCTGCGCGGCCAACCTGATGCGCCCCGCCATGTACGGCGCTTACCACCACATCACCGTGCTGGGCAAGGAAGACGCACCCCACGACCACAAGTACGATGTGGTCGGCGGTCTGTGCGAGAACAACGACAAGTTTGCCATCGACCGTATGCTGCCCAAGATCGACATCGGCGACATCGTGTATATCCACGACACCGGTGCGCACGGCTCTGCCATGGGCTACAACTACAACGGCAAGCTGCGCAGCGCCGAGGTCCTGCTCTGCGAGGACGGCTCTCACCGCCTCATCCGCCGTGCCGAGACTCCCCGCGACTACTTTGCAACGCTGGACTTCCTGCCCTTCATGAAGCCGCTGCTGGGCGAGTACAACGACGACTGAGCACGCTTCTGACTCCATCACACCAGAATAAAGCGAGGAACGACGCAGATGTTTTTTGGATTCCAACTCACCTGTGGCCTGATGCTGGTCTTTTACGGCTATTCGGTCATGAAAAATCCACGGGTCTGGGGCGATCAGGGCCGTCAGGCCGTCAAGGCCGAAAATTTCCCCGAGTACTGCCGCCAGAACGGCCTGTTTTTCCTGAAAGCTGGCTTCATCATGGCGCTCATCGGGGCGCTGGACGCGCTGGTAACGCTTTCGGGTCTGCTGTACGTCCTGCTGTACCTGTTCGGGCTGGCGTTTGCGTTCTACCCGCTGACCCGCTGGTGCAAGGAGAACGAGGGCTTCTCGTGGCCCTGGCCCCGCGTCGAGAGCGAGAAAAAGCGCATCAAGAAACTGCGCCGGCAGCAGGAGGCCGAAAAGGCGGAACGAGAAGATAACTAAGACAAACAGGAGAAGCCGCTGCACGATCTGACGTGCAGCGGCTTCTTTTTGCGTTTTGCGGCAGGGCTTTAACCTCGCCCCGGGGGGCCTCCTCCGAGAGAGAAGGGGCGGGGAGAGCGTTACCTGCGGGCCGTGGGCTGGCCCACGATGTCGTAGATGTCCTCCTCGGCGGGGGCCTGCTTATTTTTATCCAGCGCGTCGAACTGCTTTACGATCTGCGGGTCTTTCAGCTTGATGACCTTGCCGGAGAGGTAGTGGAGGGTATTTTCCTCGGGAATGTCGAGGAAGCTGATACGGACGGCGCAGAGGGCCTGCGTCCTGGTGCCGGTGCGCTCATTCATCTTGCGGTTGCCGTACTTGATGTCGCCCAGCACCGGCTTGCCCAGATAGGCCAGATGGGCGCGTATCTGGTGAGTGCGGCCGGTGATGAGGCCGATGCGGCAGAGGGCGAAGGGGCCAGCCGTCCGCAGCACGTCCACATCGGTGACGATCTGCTTGCGGCGCTCGTCCTGGGACTGGTGGGCGTGGATGCTCACCTTATTGTTCTTCTCGTCGTGCTCCCACCACGCGGTGAAGCGCCCGCTCTGGGGGATGCCCACCGTGATGGTGTAGTATTCCTTCTTGAGCAGGTCGGTGCGGATGATCTCGTTCATGTCCCGGAGGGCGGCGTAGCTCTTGGCCGCGATGACGAGGCCCTCAGTGCCGCGGTCGAGGCGGTTGCAGATGCCGGGCTTGAAGCGGTTCTCGCCCTGGGGGTCGTACTCGCCCTTCTGGGCCAGATACTGAGTGAAGGCGTCCACAAGGTTTGCGTCGCCGGTGCGGTCGCTGTGGCAGAGCAGGTGGGTGGGCTTGTAGAGGACGGCAATGTTCTCATCCTCGTAGATGACCGTCACCTTGGGCTGGTTCTGCTGCTTTTTGGGGGCGGGCTTCCGGGCAGGCTTTGCACCCTCAGGCGGGAAGAATTCGTCGTTGATGTAGAGCTCGATGAGGTCGCCGGCCTTGATGCGGTCTTCGGGTGCACCCTTTTTGCCGTTGACCTTGATGCGCTTGTTGCGGAAGCTCTTGTATAAAAGGCTGGTAGGGAAGTCGCGGGTCACGCTCTGGACAAAGCGGGAGAGGCGGACACCCTCGTCGTTGGCGGTGGCAGTGTATTGTTTCATAAAAGTATATCCTTTTTGCTTTTCTGGAAAGATTCTGCTTGCCTTTTTGCCAAAGGCTCCCCTACAAGGGGAACTGGCGAGGAGCTTGCGACGAGACTGAGAGGTTGTACGAAGGATGGCTTTGCCGTATGAATGAAACCTCTCCGTCATTGCTTCGCAATGCCATCTCCCCTATCGAGGGGAGGCTCTGGCGTACCGAAAAGTGTTCTTTCTACTTTATAATAATCTACTCTCCCCGTGAAGTCAACGCAGAATATTTTCTGTCGGCTCTTGTCTTTTGCCAAAAATGGGGTACTATAAAAGAAACGACTACAAACAAAGGAGCGCAGCTATGGCAGGACAGAACATAAGCCACGAGGGCCATCGGCAGCGGATGCGCGCCCGTGTGGAGCAGTACGGGCTGGAAAGCCTCGCACCCCACGAGGCACTGGAATATCTGCTCTACATCACCAACGCCCGCCGGGATACCAACGGAATCGCCCACGCGCTGCTGGAGCGGTTCGGCAGCTTTGCCGGTGTGCTGGAAGCCAGTGAAGAAGAACTCTGCCGTGTGCCGGGCGTCGGCCCGGCCAGCGCCCGGATGCTGCATCTCCTGCCCGAGGTGAGCCGGTACTACGAGCACAGCCGCACCAGCACCGAAGGCGCATTGACGACTACTGAGCGGCTGGCGGCTTACCTGAAACCCCGCTTCGCCGGGGCAAAACAGGAGAAAGCCCTGCTCCTTTCGCTGGACAGCCGCAGCCGGGTAAAGAGCGTATACTGGCTCAAGGAGGGGAACAGCCGGATGGTGAGCCTCGAGGTGAAGGACGTCGTCTCGGCGGCGCTCCGGGGCGGGACAGAAAGCGTCGTGCTCTGCCACAACCATCCCAACGGTGTGCCGCTGCCCTCCCGCGAAGACCTCGCCGCCACCGAGAACATCGTCCGTGCGCTGGGGCTGGTCAAGATACGCCTGCGGGACCACATCATCCTCGCCGAAAACGACTACTTCTCCATGCGGGAATCCAACCGCCTGCCGTTCTACGACTTCGAGACCGGCGCAATGTTACGCCCCTATGGAAGAGAATGATTTACATTATAAAATAATTGTGGTATAATGGCTGCGAGAGATACAACTAATCGTAGTTTTGAAAAAGGAGGGCTTTTTGTGGCAGAGGAAAAATTCCATCTGGTGTCGTCCTACGCCCCCACGGGCGACCAGCCGCAGGCCATCGCACAGCTGGTAGAGGGGGTAGAGCGGGGCGACCGCTGCCAGACCCTGTTGGGCGTCACCGGCAGCGGCAAGACCTTCACGATGGCGAACGTCATCGCCCAGTGCAACCGCCCGACGCTGGTGCTGGCCCACAACAAGACGCTGGCCGCCCAGCTCTGCACCGAGTTCCGCTCGTTTTTCCCGGATAACGCCGTGGAATATTTCGTCTCCTACTACGACTACTACCAGCCGGAGGCCTATATCCCCAGCACCGATACCTATATCGAAAAGGACAGCGCCATCAACGACGAGATAGACCGCCTGCGCCACTCGGCCACGGCGGCGCTCTCGGAGCGGCGGGACGTCATCATCGTCGCGTCGGTGTCCTGCATCTACTCGCTGGGCGATCCCATCGACTATCGCAGCATGGTCATCAGCCTGCGGCCCGGGATGCAGATGGAGCGGGACGAGCTGTGCGAAAAGCTGGTGACGCTGCAATATGAGCGCAACGATGTCAATTTCATCCGCAATAAGTTCCGCGTCCACGGCGACATCGTGGACATCTATCTGGCTTATATGAGCGAGCTGGCCATCCGGGTGGAGTTCTTCGGCGACGAGATCGACCGCATCACCGAATTCAACCCCCTCACGGGTGCAAAGCAGAACGTGGTCAAGCATGTTGCCATTTTCCCGGCCAGCCACTACATCGTCAGTGCCGACAAAAAGGCTGCCGCCATTGAAAAGATTCGCGCCGAGTGCGACGCGCAGGTGAAGCAGTTCACCTCGGAAGGTAAGCTCATCGAGGCCCAGCGCATCCAGCAGCGGACGAACTACGACATTGAGATGCTGACGGAAGTGGGTATCTGCAAGGGCATCGAGAACTATTCTGCCGTTCTGTCGGGCCGTGCGCCGGGCAGTATGCCCACGACTCTGCTTGACTATTTCCCGGACGACTTCCTGCTCTTCGTAGACGAGAGCCATGTCACCCTGCCGCAGGTGCGGGCCATGTACGGTGGCGACTACGCCCGCAAAAAGACGCTGGTGGAGTACGGTTTCCGCCTGCCGTCGGCCTTTGACAACCGCCCCCTCAAGTTCGAGGAAGTGGAATCCAAGCTCAACCAGATGATATTCGTCTCGGCCACCCCCGGCGAGTACGAGCGGAAGAACAGCACCCAGGTGGCCCAGCAGGTCATCCGGCCCACTGGTCTGCTGGACCCGCTCATCTCGGTGCGCCCCGTAGAGGGGCAGGTGACGGACCTTCTGGGCGAGATAAACGCCCGCATCGAGCGGCATGAGCGCGTCCTGGTCACGACGCTGACCAAGAAAATGGCCGAAGATCTGACGGATTACTTCACCGAGCAGGGGATAAAGGTCAAGTATATGCACCACGAGGTGGACACCTTCGAGCGGATGGAGATCATCAAAGACCTCCGCCTCGGCACCATCGACGTGGTGGTGGGCATCAACCTGCTGCGTGAGGGCCTCGACCTGCCCGAGGTCAGCCTTGTGGCCATCCTCGACGCCGACAAAGAGGGCTTCCTCCGCAGCGAGACGAGCCTGATTCAGACCATCGGCCGCGCCGCCCGCAACGCGGAAGGTCTGGTCATCATGTACGCCGACGAGGTGACGGACAGCATGGACCGCGCCATCACCGAGACAGAGCGCCGCCGCGCCATCCAGACGGCCTACAACGCTGAGCACGGCATCGTCCCGAAGACCATCGTCAAGGCCATCCCGGATTCGATTGAGATCAGCGACAAGGCTGAGAATGCCAGGATGAACACCCGGCGGATGGGCAAGCTCGAGCGCGAAGCCGCCATTGACCGCCTGACCCGGGAGATGAAGGAAGCCGCCAAGCTGCTGGAATTTGAGCACGCGGCCTTCCTGCGCGACCAGATCGACCGCCTGCGCCGGGGCGAGAACCCCACCGTGGATTCCTCGGCAGAGACGGAGCGGAAGCAGAACCATGCACAGACACAGAGAAGAGGGAGAAAGTACCTTGGCAAACGATAAAATAGTCATCAAGGGTGCGCGGGAGCACAATCTGAAAAACGTGAATCTGACCCTCCCGCGTGAAAAATTCATTGTTATGACCGGCCTGTCCGGCTCGGGCAAGTCGAGCCTTGCCTTCGACACCATCTACGCCGACGGCCAGCGCCGCTATGTCGAGAGCCTGTCCAGCTACGCCCGGATGTTCCTTGGCCGGATGGACAAGCCCGATGTGGACGAGATCACCGGCCTGTCTCCGGCCATTTCCATCGACCAGAAGACCACCAGCCACAACCCCCGCTCCACCGTGGGTACCGTGACGGAAATTTACGATTATCTGCGCCTTTTGTACGCCCGCGTGGGCGTGCCGCACTGCCCGGTGTGTGGGCGGGTCATCAGCCAGCAGAGCGTGGATGAGATGGTGGACGCTGTGCTCAAGCTGGAAGAGGGGACGAAGTTCCAGGTCCTCGCGCCTGTCGTCCGCCAGCGCAAAGGTACCCAGCAGAAAGAACTGGACGCCGCCCGCCGCGCCGGTTACGCCCGCGTAAAAATCGACGGTAACATGTACGACCTCGACGAGGAGATCGCGCTGGAAAAGAACATCAAGCACACCGTGGAGATCGTCGTTGACCGTCTTGCCATGCGCAAGGGCATCCGCGGCCGTCTGGCTGACTCGCTGGAAACGGCCCTTGCCCTCGCCGACGGCGTGGCTGAGGTGGATGTCATCGGCGGCGAGTGCATGACCTTCAGCCAGAATTTCGCCTGCCCCGAGCACGGCATCTCCATCAGCGATTTGTCACCCCGGCTCTTCTCCTTCAATAACCCTCTGGGTGCCTGCGAGAAGTGTACCGGCCTCGGCACCTTCATGCGGGTGGACGAAGAGCGCATCCTGCCCAACCGGGACCTCTCGATTCGGGAGGGGGCTGTCAAGGCCAGCGGCTGGTACTACGCCGAAGGCTCTGTAGCCGAGATGTATTATCTGGGACTGGGGAAAAAGTACGGCTTTACGCTGGATACGCCCATCAAAGAGATGAGCACCGAGGCCGTCAACGCTCTGCTCTACGGCACCAACGAAGAAAAAATCGAGATGCACCGCACGAATGAGTTCGGCAGCGGCGTCTATTATAATACCTTTGAGGGCATCGTCGAAAACCTCGAGCGCCGCTTCCGCGAGACGAGCAGCGAGTGGATGAAGGAGGAGATCGGCAGCTTCATGTCGGGCGTCGAGTGTCCCGACTGCCATGGCAAGCGCCTGAAACCGGTGGTGCTGGCTGTGACCATCGGCGGCAAAAACATCAGCGATTTCTGTGAAATGTCGATCCGGGACGAGCTGAAATTCATCGCCGACAATGAGCCGAGCCTGACCGAAAAGCAGAAGCAGATCGGCGGCCAGATCATGAAGGAGATCAAGAGCCGCCTGCAGTTTTTGCAGAGCGTGGGCCTCGATTACCTCACACTGGCCCGGTCGGCAGGCACGCTGTCCGGCGGCGAGAGCCAGCGCATCCGCCTGACCACCCAAATCGGAAGCGCTCTGTCGGGTGTGCTGTACGTGCTGGATGAGCCGTCCATCGGCCTGCACCAGCGCGACAACGATAAACTCATCGCAACGCTGAAAAATCTCCGCGACCTCGGCAATACGGTCATCGTGGTCGAGCACGACGAGGATACCATGCGCAGCGCCGATTATATCGTGGACGTCGGCCCGGGCGCGGGCGTCCACGGCGGCGAGATCGTGGCCGCAGGCTCCGTCAAGGACATCTGCAAGGCCAAGCGCAGCATCACCGGCGACTATCTGTCGGGCCGCAAGCGCATCGAGGTGCCGCAGACCCGCCGCCCCGGCAACGGCAATTTCCTCACGGTGAAGGGTGCGCGCGAAAACAATCTGCGCAACATCAACGTAAAATTTCCGCTGGGCGAGTTCGTCTGCGTGACGGGCATCTCCGGCTCGGGCAAGTCGAGCCTCATCAACGAGATTTTGTATAAGACCCTCGCCTGTGAGCTGAACGGCGCCCGCTCCCGCGCTGGCAAGTGCGATGGGGTAGAGGGCCTCGAGTTCGTGGATAAGGTCATCGGCATCGACCAGCAGCCCATCGGCCGCACGCCCCGCTCCAACCCCGCCACCTATACCGGCGTGTTCAACGACATCCGCACCGTCTTTTCCCAGACGCAGGACGCCAAAATGCGGGGCTACGGCCCGGGACGGTTCAGCTTCAACGTCCGGGGCGGCCGCTGCGAGGCCTGCGAGGGCAACGGCATCCTCCAAATCGAGATGCACTTCCTGCCGGACGTCTACGTTCCCTGCGAGGTCTGCAAGGGCGCACGCTACAACCGCGAGACGCTGGAAGTCAAGTATAAGGAAAAGACCATCTCTGACGTGCTGAACATGACCGTGGAAGAGGCGGTCGTCTTTTTCGCCAACCAGCCGAAGATCGCCCGCAAGCTGCAGACGCTGTTGGACGTGGGCCTGGGGTATGTCACGCTGGGGCAGAGCGCCACGACCCTTTCGGGCGGCGAGGCGCAGCGTGTCAAGCTGGCCAACGAGCTGGCCCGTCGCAGCACGGGTAAGACCGTGTATATCCTCGACGAGCCGACTACCGGCCTCCACATGGCTGATGTCCACCGCCTCATCGAGGTGTTGCAGAAGCTGGTGGATGCAGGCAACACCGTCATCGTCATCGAACACAACCTCGACCTCATCAAGTGCGCCGACCACATCATCGACCTCGGCCCCGAGGGCGGCAGTGCCGGCGGCCTCATCATCGCCGAGGGTACGCCGGAGCAGGTGGCCGAGGTGCCGGGCAGCTTTACCGGCCAGTACCTCAAGCCCCTGCTGGAAAAGGACGCGAAACTCCGCGCAGAGGGCAAATAAAGCAGTATAAAACAGAGCCGCAGTCTCCCAAAAGACTGCGGCTCTGTTGTTTGCAAAAGTTTCAGATATAACAAAAAGCTCTTCAGTCGAGAGGCTGAAGAGCTCTGGTCCAGCAGAGCTGGACAAATCCGAACTTGTCGGGGCAAGGCCCCTCCATCTTGCTTGCACAGACCGTTCTGTTGCTCAAAAGCCCCACTGGGGCTTTTGTTGCTTCGCAAACGCAAACTTTTTCCTCCCCGGTGGATACTTAAATTTTTTCAGCAAGTGCTTCACCATCTTACCCATACTCGCACGGGCAGTTTCTTTTTTTGCAGGTCTATTGCGCTCGCATTACTGAATTTCTGCGTTTCCAGCCATCTCCATTGCAGCGTTCGATTGAAACAGGTTGAGTTATCGGCAGATACAGCAAACACAACGGGCGGCTCTGGTAACAGAGCCGCCCGTTGTGTTTGGTTATGAAAAGGAGAACTTAGATTTCATACCACTTGATCTCGTTGGCATCCAGATGCAGAGCAAAGCTGCTGCCGTCTGTGGTGTAAACGGTGGTGTCCTGCGGCTCGTACGTGTTGTTCACCACACAATACTTGCCGTTCTTGACGTAGGCGTGAACTTCTACATTATAATTGGAGCTGAACCATGTATGCAGTTCCTCCTCGCTGTGGGCACTCCACAGGATAGCGCGGTAAAGGGTGCGGCTGTTGGCAAAACTGTAAGGCACACCGCTGATGTACACGGCACGACCCTTGCCGAAGTCGTGTGCCGCCATCTGCACTTCCTTGTTTCGCTGCACCAGCACTTCGGTGCCTTCCAGCGCATAAATATTCCTCTTGCCCTCGCCAAAGTCGATGGGCCGGTCGGCATCCTGCAGAATGAAATGGTCCGGGTGTTCTTCCCAGTTGTACTTGTCGTAGTTGAGGGTGAAGCCGTTTTCTTCCTCCACGCCCAGCACGCTGGCAAGCTGGAGAATGTGGCCCTGATACGGGTGACCGGAAGGCTCACCCACGCCGATAAAGCCGCCGCCGTTCCAGACGAACTTGCGGATAGCGGAGGAGATCTCCGGGTCTTCCCACCAGATGCCGCCGGTGTGTGCGGTGTCGGCATCGCCGACATTGATAATGACATCCAACGAATCCAGCAGATGCGGGTCGTTCTTGATATCCTCAAAGCTGATAAACTTCACATCAAAGGGCGCACCGGACAGCATCTCAATGACACCGGCATAGCTATAGTTCTGCTTGTAATAGAGGGCGTGATGCACCATGTGACAGCCCCAAGCCCGCATTTTACCCCAACAGTTTAGCACGGCCACTCGCTTGACACAGTAGGGTGTGGTGTCCTTGATGTTCTCGTACAGTTCGCGGAACTCGTTGCAGACGCTCTCCACGTAGTCCACGAACTCCGGGAACTGCAAGGCCAGTTTCAGATAGCCGCCATAGCCGATGCGGTCGATGGGCTTGCGGAGGATAGCACGGCGGGCTGTAACCCAGTTCTCCTTGGCTTCCCGCACGGGGTCGCCGCCCTCGTGGAAGGTGTCGGGGAAGAAGTACGGCAGGAAACGGCCCTCGGTGTACTTCACGCCCTCAATGTCAGAGATCAGGCGCAGGGTGGAGCCGTTGCCCACGCTGCCCACTACGGCATCCAGTCCGATGGTCTTGAACTCCGGCATGAAAGGTTCGGTGCCGATCCAGTGATCGCCGAGGAACATCATGGCTTCACACCCGCACGCGTGGGTGATGTCCACCATCTCCTTGGCAAGCTTTGCCACCTCGCGGCGCTGGAAGGCCTGAAAATCCCGGAATTCCTTGCTGGGCACCCGGTACTGGTTGTTATAGTAGCCCTGATCGATGATGTACTCCGGGCGGAACTTGTAGCCCACTTCCTGCTCAAACTGGTTGAGGATATAAGGGCTGACCGAAGCAGAGTATCCATACCAGTCCACGAACTTCTCCCGCTTCAGCTCGTCGAAGATCAGGGTGAACTGGTGGAAGAAGGTGGTGTAGCGGATGACGTTAACATAGGGGTGCTCTGCAATGAACTTGCGCAGGCGCTCCATGGAATACTTGTGGGTCTTGGGCTGACGCACGTCAAAGGTGATCTGGTGCTCAAAATTCGTCCAGCCGTTGGTGGTAGCGTTGTACATATGCACCGGGTCCCAGATGAGGTAAGCCAGAAAACTGACGGTATACTCATGGAATGGTACGGCCTGTACGGTCACACTGCCGTCGGCGTAGCTCCACTGCTCCGGCGGCACGGGCTGACCGGTGGTTCGATCCATGACCTCCCACCAGCGGGTGATGTCGTCGTTGGTGTTCACCTGCATCAGCTCCGGGCTGATGCCCTTCATCAGCGGGATGGTCACGGTGTCGCCGGGGGCGGTGTAAAAGCCGGTCATGATGTAGCACTGCTGTACCTCGTCCGGGTTTGCCTTTGCCCATGCATTGTCCTTGCGGGTGGTATAGTAGGTGGAGTAGATCTTGGCGTCCGCATCCTTGAGCTGCTGTGGGAAGTCGGTGCCGTCGCAGTCGCGGATGGCATCAGCACCCCACTTTTTTAAGATCTCCAGCGTTTCGGGCACAACGTCTAGGTCTGTGGGAATGGTCACGCGCCCGGACTTTCTTGTTTCATCCATAGGGATTCTCCTTTACCTCTCTCTTATCCTTAATCCTGATAGGTCGCATTGTAAATGGCCAGCACAGCCAGCAGCAGCGCTACGCCCACCAGCATGATGCCAAGCCCTGCCAGCTGCCCGGTCATTTTCCAGCCGGACACCACCAGCACCAGTGCCAGTACGAACAGCACCAGCATCAGGATCATGCGCAGGGCGGGATGGCTTTTCCAATATGCTTTCATCGTCTGTCACCTTAACCTTTCAGGCCGCCCACGGTCATGCCCTGCGTCAGCTGCCGCTGCACGCAGATGTACAAAATCAGGGTGGGCAGCATCACCAGCACAAGGCCTGCGTACATGGTACCGTACTGGGCGGCGCTCTGCTGCGCCTGCATCAGGTTCAAAAGACCTACCGGCAGGGTGCGGGGTGCCTTGGTGGAGCTCATCAGGGTCATGGAGATGATATACTCGTTCCAGAAGGACAGGAAGTTGAACAGGATAATGGTGATGATGGAGGGCTTTGCCATGGGGAAGATGATGCGGGTCATGGTGGAAAAATAGCTTGCGCCGTCGATATAGGCGGCCTCCTCAAAATCGTGGGGCAGGGTGGCAAAGTAGCCCGACAGCAGGTAGATGGTAAAGGGCAGCGCGGTGGCGGCGTATACCACCGCCAGCACCACCAGATTGTTCAGCAGAAAGCTGCTACCGAAATGGCCTTTCAGCCACACATCGCTGTCCCGCAGCATCAAAAAGATGGGCACCACGATGTAGTTCACGTTGATGAACAGGCCCGCCATGAACAGGGTGTTCAGTACCTTGCACCCCTTGAAGCGGAAGCGGGACAGGCAGTAGGCGGCGGGCAGGGCAACGACCAGCAGCAGTGCCAGCGCCAGCGCGGTGACGATGACCGAGTTGAGCATATATTCGCCCATTTTCGCGCCGTTCCATGCGTTGACAAAGTTCTGCCAGTAGAACCCGGCGGGCAGTGCCCAGGGGTTGCCGTAGAACTCTGCATTCTGCTTGATGGAGGCCATGAACACCCATGCCACCGGCACGATGATGGTAACGGCCAGCAGAACCAGCACAAAATAGATGAAAAACTTGTACAGACCTTCCGCAGAGCGGGAAGATTTTTCGGTGGTATTCTGCATCTTCTTCCCTCCTTAAAATTCCAGCGTATCGCGGTTGGTGACCTTGTTGACACAGGCGGACAGGGCAAACGAGAACAGGAAGATCACCACGCCGATGGCCATACTGTAACCATACAGGCCAGCGTCTTTCTGGCTGTACATATAGCTCAGCGCCACATCCGATGCGCCGTTGGGCCCGCCGCTGGTCATGGCCTTGACGAAGAGGAAGGCCATGTTGATGGTGGAGATGATAAAGAAGGTGAGGGTGGTGCGGATATTCGTCCAGATGAGGGGGATGGTGATCTGGAAGAACTGGGTCAGCCGCCCGGCACCGTCCAGATTGGCGCTCTCGTACAGGCTGATGGGCACGGCAGACATGGAGGCCATGTACATGACCATGTAGTAGCCGATGGCCTGCCACACCATGGCAATGATGATGGAGGGGATGACCAGTTTTTCGCCCTTCCACAGGATGGGGTCGCTCATGCTGCGGAACAGGCCGATGATGCTGTTCAGCATGCCGTTTTCCGGCTTATAGATGGCAGAGAAGATGCCGGAGATGACGACCACCGACAGGATGTTGGGGATGTAGAAGATGATGCGGAAAAAGTTCTGGCCTTTGATCTTCTCCCGGGTGAGGATGGCGGCAAATACCAGTGCAAAGGCGAAGGTGATCAGGGTGACCGTTACCACCAGCAGGATCATATTCTGCATGGAGCGGATGAACTGGGCGTCCTGCAGCAGATGCTGGAAGTTTTTAAGCCCCACAAAGGTCTCGTTGGGAGAATAGGCACCCCGCTCATACAAACTCATGCGGAACACGTTGAGGGTGGGCAGGATCATAAAGAGGAAAAACAGGATGGTAGCCGGTGCCACACAGAGGAATACGAACCGTTTGCGGCTTTTATCCGTTCTCATAGGGGATGGACCGCTCCTTTCTTGATGGTGCTGTACAGCCCAAAAAAGCGGAGGCGGTAAAAACCGCCCCCGCTGGGCAGGGCTTGATTACTCGATGATGTTGGCGCGCATCTGGTCGCTGGCGGACTTGATGCCGTCGATCCACTGCTGCTCGGTCATGCTGCCGGACACCAGAGAGTTGACAGGGTCGAAGAACACGGTGCGCACTTCCACGCCGGGGATGGCACTGAAGGCTGCAAAGTTGCCCATGGCGGCCTTTGCGCCGTTGTCGTAGATGGAGTAGAACATCTTGTTGTCGCCTTCCAGACTGTCGGCGATGCCCAGCACAGGCTGGATAGCGCCGCTCTCGGCAAACAGCTTGCAGGCTTCGTCGCTGTACAGGTAAGCCACGAACTGCTTGGCGGCATCCTGATGCTCGGCACCGGCGGGGATCCATGCCTGCTCGAACCAGGTGTAGCTGTAACTATCGCCGCCGGCCTTGACAGCGGGCAGGGCGGTCATGCCCCACTCAAAGCCGTCTGCACGGGGAGCCTCGGCCATCTCGCCCACGATCCAGGTGCCGTTGGGCATGAACAGGGCCTTGTTGTCCAGCACCAGCTGCTGGTTCTGGGTAAAGTCCTGATCGTTGGCCTGTGCGGGGGTGATGGGGTTGGTGTAGGAAGCCAGCTTTGCCACGATATCAAAGCAGGTCTTTGCCTCGGGGGTGTCCCAGATGCCCTCGGTGTAGTGGGTGGCCTTGTCGAAGAACTCCGGGCCGCCGGCAGCGTACATCAGCGCATAGAAGAAGGCGTCGAAGTAGCCGGTGGTGGGGTAGGTGAACAGGTAGGTGCCCTCAGCGGCAGCCTTGTCGCCCAGTGCCCACATCTCGTCCCAGGTCTTGGGCACGTCCCAGCCCTTTTCCTTCAGGAAACCGGCGTTGTAGAACAGGCCGCAGGGGCTGTAGAACATGGGAGCCAGATAGGTTTTGCCGTCGCCGTAGGGGTTGGTCAGGGAGGTGTCGGTAAAGCCGCCGGCGATCTTCTCGCTCACCTTCTTGCTCTCGCCGGGCACGGTCATGCTCAGCACATCGGTGATGTCGGCGATCAGGTTGCCCTTGATGAACTGCTCGGTCAGGGCAGCTTCACGGCCGGTGGCCAGATGGACCACGTCGGGGTAGTCGCCGCCCTGCATGGAGGGACCGATGACGTCCTCCAGCTTTTTGTCGGTGGTCAGGTCCACCTTGATGCCGGTCTGGGCGGTAAAGGCCTCGGCGACCTTTTTCCACATCTCAGCGCCGTAGCCGGTCTCGATGGCAGCAACCTTGATGGTGACGTCCGCAGCCACTGCGGAAGAAGCAGCGGCAGAAGATGCCGTGCTGGACGCGGTGGAGCTGGCAGCACCACCACAGGCAGCCAGGCTCAGTGCAGCGGCACCCACGCCGGCCGCTTTCAGAAAATTGCGACGAGAAATGCGTTTCATAGTGTATCCTCCATCATAAGATTCCGTTCAAAACACAGCCGGGGCAAACAGGCTTCGTCCGAGAGGGCTGTGGTTTTTTCTGGTTCCAATATAGAGGTTTTTACGGTTCGCAACAAGGTCTTTGTTGTTTCGTTTTTTAGAAATATTGCTTTTTGGGAAATTCTTTCGGCAAAAGCACTAAAATTGGCCGGAGTGTTTTGGAATATTTCCCCATCTGTAACCGATTTGACATATTTTTGCATGCCATCAAAGGCAAAAGTATTGATCCTATCCAAAAATCAGGGCTTGCATTTTTTCTTCATCGCCTCTATAATAAGAAAAAACGTACGAAGCAATGCATCGTTTTTTGGCTCGTATTTTTAGTATCTTGCTTTTATTTTTATATTTTTTGTTCTTCGCCTCAAAAGGAGCCATTTATGAGTACCGAGCGATTTGATATCCGCCATGCTCCCGCTCCACGGGAATCCTTCCGGCTGCTGTACATCAGCAAAAGCAAATTTGGCGGCGATTGGAACAGCACTGCCCACACCCATTCCTGCACAGAGCTGTTCTACTGTCTGAGCGGAGAAGGTCAGTTTTATTTAAGCGGTCAGCTTTATCCGGTCAAACCGGATGATATGATCATCGTCAATCCGCAGGTAGAGCATACCGAGCTGAGCCTGAATGCTTCACCGCTGGAATACATTGTATTGGGCGTTGCTGGCATCGAGATCTTATTTGGAAAATCAGATTCTTCCTACGCCATATTCAACTGCCGGAAAAATCGGGAGCGGATGGTGACGCTGCTCCATATGCTGCTGGCCGAAGCAGACCGCAGTCTGGACGGCTGCGAAACGGTCTGTCAGGATCTGCTGGAAGTGCTGCTCATCTGGCTGGTGCGGTGTACCACGCTTTCTTTGCAGGTAGAGGAAACGCCCCGCTCCGACAGCCGGGAGTGTGTGGAGATCAAGCGGTATCTGGACAGCAACTACCGCGAAGATATCTCGCTGGATATCCTTGCTGAAATCGCCCACATCAACAAATACTATCTGGCCCATACCTTCCAAAAAGAGTATGGCATCTCTCCGATCACCTATCTGAACCGCCGCCGCATTGAGGAAAGCAAATATATGCTGGGCAACACCGGTTACAGTCTAGCGCAGATCAGCGAGTTGATGGGCTTTTCATCTCCCAGCTATTTTTCCCAATGCTTCCGCAAGGCGGAAGGCTTGACCCCCAATGAATACCGCCGTCAGGTGCGGCAGGGACAACGCCCTGCTTTGTCAAAACGGCATGAAGCATAACGCGCGGAATTTGTGATGAAATCCGTTACCCTTTCTCTGCTCCGGTCTGCTGCAAATGCCTTTGATTTTGGCGGGCCTGATGGAGAATGTCTGCGGCGTGACCCGGCATCTGCGGGCGAAAATTCTTGCCCCTTTGGGACTGCTTCTTGTTGGGGCGTGCCTGCCCCAAACCCTGCCGAGTAACAATAAAGTTCATAATTGTTCCATGGACTGAGTATAACACATCCTTCGACGATACACTACTCCTCTTTTTGCAAAAATCCAATTATCTTCGGTGACCTGTCGTGAGATGCAATTATTTCATGTCGTTTCACCAATCACTTGACTTGGTTTGAAAAAACACAGAGCATATGATACAATAGAACAAATAATGTTGTCTACCGAGAAAGGAAGTGTCTTTCCATGAAAAAAATCCATAAGTTCTTTTCTAAAGATTTGCTCCATATTCTTGGTGCTGTTGGGATTTTTGTTGCTTTTCTGATTTCTATCGCCTATAAGCAAGTTGGAATCGGGGCACTCATAGCTGCGTGGCTTATTGCTATGGCAATTATCGGGGTAGCATGGATTACAGACATCCGCAAAGCAGACCTGCTGAAAAACGGAAAGATTGTTTCCGGAAAAGTTAATGCAGTAAAAAGGGTTCACATAAAATTCCACATGAGTACCTATCACCTTGCTGATGAAGATGTAATTTATCCTTGGGTGATTCGGTACCAATACAAGATTGGAAAAGACACTTATTATGGACAGTCCCATTGGTTTTGGTTCAACCCTCTCGTGAGCAAGGGAACACCTATAAAGGTGACTATTGACCCTCAAAACCCAGAAAGAAGCATTGTTGCTGCATGGGAAAGTTAATAGATTGTTTCTTTCCTCTATGATGACGGAAATTTCAAAGGAGCGTAATCTCCTTTGGCACACGACTTTGGAACAAAGTCTAGTGTGTTACACCTCGATAGAGGTGTGCCGCTCCCAGACACAAAAAGTCCCATGGCCAACACCTCGGCGGTGTGGTCATGGGACTTAATGCTTTTTAGGCCTAGCGGAGTGAACAGTAACCAATCCTGACCGGCAGTTGCCGTGTTGGTTCTCAAAAACTGTTTTACGAACACCCAGCATCGGGGAACGCCCTGTTGTACATATCTCTATCGTCTGTGGTCTTAATCGCAAGTTTTACAAGCAGTGCAATTCTCAACGACCGATTTGCGATATGCAATTCACGGTTGTTGCCAACGAATCAAATCGTGAATTGCGATGGCAGGGTGCGTCCGGGTGGGCGCACCCTGTTTTTTACTATGCTTCATCGTTTTCTGCGCGCAGCATCCGGTATCCGACACCAACATGGGTCTGGATCAGATGCGGCGCATCCGGGCATCGTTCCAGTTTTTTGCGCAGGGACGCCATGTAAACGCGCAAGGAAGCAATGTCATTTTCCTGCGTACTGCCCCATACTTTCTGCGTGAGGGAGGTATGCGTCAGCACTTTGCCCACATTATGCGCCAGCACACACAGCAGTTTGTACTCGATGGGGGTCAAATGCAATTCGTTCTCGCTCAGCCAGACGCAGCCTGCCGAGAAGTCGATCTTCAAAGGACCATTGACAAAAATCGGGCTGTTTATACCGTCAGAAGCCAGCAGATTCAATCGGCGCTGCGTTACACGCAGTCTTGCCAGCAGCTCATCCACGGAAAACGGCTTTGTCAGATAATCGTCTGCGCCGTTGTCCAGTGCCTCGATCTTATCAGAATCCTCGCTCCGGGCACTCAGGACGATGATGGGCAGGTTCGACCATGTGCGGACGCTGCGGATGACCTCGATGCCGTCTATATCGGGCAGCCCGAGATCCAGCAGCATGATGTCCGGGTTGTGGCTGGTAGTCATCATGATCGCCGTTTCCCCATTGGAAGCAGTCAGATATTTATAGCCGTGGGTCTTCAGGGTCGTTGTGATCAGACACCGTACAGGAACATCATCCTCTACGACCAGAATGGTCGGCTTATTCATGAATATTCACCTCACTTTGCGGCAATGCAAAGGAAAAGACACTGCCATTGGGAATGTTGTCACGCAGGGTCAATGTTCCGCCGTGAGCCGTCAGGATCGCACGGCAGAGGGGCAAGCCCAGTCCAAGGCTGCGGTGGCTGTCTGCGATGCGGCTCTGCCCGGTATAAAACATCTCGAACACCTGTGCTTTTGCGCGATCCGGAATACCGGGGCCGTTATCTGCAACGTCCACTACGACCTGATGGTCTTTCCGGTAAGCCGAGATCCGAATGACCGAGCCCACGGGGGTGTATTTGATAGCGTTATCCACCAGATTGACAACGACCTGCATGATCAGCCGTGCATCCACATTGACCAGAAGGATCTCGTCCCCATACTGTGTTGTGATGGTGTGTTCGCAGCTTTTCCGGTTGACATGATGCAGTGCTTCTTCGATCATTTCGTCCATCAGCTGCGGCGAGATCTGCAGATTCATCCGCCCATCTTCAATGCGGGTGATGGAAAGCAGATTTTCCACCAGACCGATCAGCCATTGTGCATCGTCAAAAATATCGGTGCAGATCTTGTTCCGGGTCTCTGTATCCAGTGTTTCTCCGTTGGAAAGCAGATTGCTGGCATTGCCGGAAATGGAGGTCAGCGGGGTGCGCAGGTCATGGGAGATCGTGCGCAGCAGGTTTGCCCGCAGCTCTTCATTTTTTGCCTGCACGGTTGCCTGCTCTTTTTCCAGTGCGTTTCTGCGGTTTTCGATTGCCAGCGCACCTTCACCCAGAATGGAAAGCAGCACACTGTTTTCAAAGGCATCCAGCGGTTTTTCGGACAGGTCGATCCCAACCACTCCAAACACGCCGCCTCCGGTCCGAAGCGCAAGATAAAGTCCCTTTGCGTCCGGGTAGCTATCCGTGCCTGCGCCGGAACGCTTTTTGTTTGCAAACGTCCAGTTTGCCGCATCACGTTCTTCCGGTGCAGAAAAGATGTTTTGCGCCGTTTCCTCGTCAACCCCAAAAACCTGTTCTGAACCAAGAACTCCGTTTTGTTCCGGGTAGACGATCAGGCTCCGGTTCAGCAGTTTTATCAGCTGGGAAGCTGTCAGCGAAAAGATTTCTTCTTCACTTTTGGCTTTCTGTAAAAGCTGATTTGTGTCAAAGAGTATTTTTGTACGGAACGCCGCCTGCGCAGACATTTTTGCATGGTCCTTCAGCCGCGTTGTCAGGGTGCAGGTAATGATTGCAGAGGTCAGCATCAAGGCAAATGTGACCTGATAACCGGGGTCATACGCATGGAATGTCAGGCGCGGTTCCGTCAAGAAAAAATTGTATAGCGCAACACTGGCAATGGAGCCCAGCACACCGCAGGTGTAGCCGCTGGTACACAATGCAGTGAACAGCACCCCCAGCATATAGAGCATAATAATGTTATAGCGTGCAAAGTCCAGCTGCAGGAAAAAGAAGCCGATGAGCGTGATGCAGCTCAGGATGCCTGCGGTGATCAGCAGATCACGGACAGAAGGCAGAAGCGGACGGGTGAACAGCTTCCGTCCTGAACCGTAGCCGTTCTCCGCAGAAGCATCCGGGATGATATAAATATCCAGATTGGGCGCAGTCATCGTCAATTTTTCAGTCAGTGACGGTCCACTCCAGAAATGGCGGCGATGTACGCTGGAGCGCCCCAGCACGATTTTTGTAATGCCGGAGATGCGGGCAAACTCTGCGATCTGCTGCGGAATGTCATCCCCGTAGATCGTAGAAATGTCGGCACCTGCCTGCTCTGCCATACGAATGTGCTGCTGCAAACGCCGACAGTCTTCTTTTCCCATCTGATCCGAATCCGGAGTCCGGACATAGAGAGCTGTAAAGGTCCCGCCGAACGCCTTTGCCATCGTTGCCGCCGTCCGCACGATCTTTGCATTGGAGGGAGAGGACGACAGACACGCCAGAATATGTTCGGTGGGTGGGTCGTTCCGATTCATAAAGATCACCTGCCTTGCCCACAGTATAGCACAATTTGATGGTCATGACCACCAGCCACGTCTTTTTCCTTCCTGTCGAATGATCTCCTTCCGCATGTGATCCAGCGCATCTGCTGCCCGGAAACCACTCAACATGACTCCAAGAACCATCAATAACAAAGCGACATCCATACGATCCGTCCTATCTTTTCAGAGCCGGAAACACTTCTGGATCGATGCGTATTTTCCCAAAACCAGCATACTTTCATCCCGGCACAGCTGGGTATCCGGCGTGATGTTCATATCGAGCTTTCCGTCTTTTTTCAGCGCAAGAATGTTGATGTTATACTTTTTTCGGATATTGATCTCACCGATCGTGCGATCCATCCATTCCGGCGGAATGGTCACTTCCATGATGGCGTGGTCGTCCTGCAGCTCGATATAATCCAGAATGTGTTCGGAGCTGTATCGGATCGCTGCCCACTTTGCCAGCTGCTTTTCCGGATAGACCACTTCATCCGCACCGTTGCGCAGCAGGAACTTGGCTTGTACATCCCGCTCTGCACGCGAGACCACAAGCTTTGCGCCCAGCTCCTTGAGCAGTGATGTTGTTTCCAGTGAGCTTTGAAAATTGCCGCCGATGGTTACGATACACACATCAAAATTGCCGACACCAAGGGAGCGCAGAAAGTATTCGCTGGTGCTGTCACCGATCTGTGCATTCGTCACATAGGAAAGCACGGCGTTCACACGGTCTTCGTTGCTGTCGATGGCCATGACCTGATGACCCAGCTCATTCAGTTCCTGCGCAATATGGCGGCCAAAACGGCCAAGCCCGATCAAAAGAATCGATTTCATACCTGTCTCCTTTATCCGATTGCAATCTTCTCCTGCGGCAGACGAGAGTGGGCAGGGCTGCTGCCAAATGCCGCATAGATCAACGTCAATCCGCCAACACGTCCCAAAAACATCAGTGCGATCAGCACCCCCTGCGAAAGGAGCCCCAGTTGCGGCGTGATGCCCAATGTCAGACCTACCGTTGCCACAGCCGAAGCGGTCTCATACAGACAGACCGACATCGGCAGCTGCTCAGCTGCAGCAATGACAAAGGCTCCGAGGAAGAACAGCGTCAAATACATCCCTGCGATCGTGGCAGCATTCTTGACCGCGGAGCCATCTATGCGCCGCCCGAAAAATTCGGCATCATCTCTGCGGCGGAAGGTCGCCCACATATTGGCAAGCAGAACGGCAAATGTTGTGGTTTTCATGCCACCTGCCGTAGAGCTGGGCGAACCGCCCAACAGCATCAGAACCACCATCAATGCCTGTGAAGTGCTGTCCATCGCAGCAAGATCAGCGGTGTTAAAACCGGCAGTACGGGGTGTAACGGATTGGAACATCGACAATAAAATGCGCTGCCGGGCAGAGCCTGCCGTGAACTCGAAGCAATAAAAGTACAGCGTCGGCAGTACCAGAAGAAATGCCGTTGTGACAAGGATCACCTTGCTCTGCATCCGGTAACGGCGAAAATCAAGGCGGTATGTACAAATGTCCTCCCATGTCAGAAAGCCAAGGCCGCCAAATACGATCAGGGCCGCGATCACTGTGGTAAGCAACGGGTCACCTGCATACCGTGTCAGCGAAACAAATTTTGCACCCTCTGTTCCCAGCAGGTCAAAGCCGGCATTGCAGAACGCCGAAATGGAATGAAACAGTGCATACCAGATCCCGCGCAAACCATAATCGGCGCAAAACGTCGGAAGCAGCAGTGCAGCACCGACCAGTTCAAACAGAGCGGTGATCCGCAGAATAAAGCCTGTCAGCCGCACGATGCCGCCCATCTGCGGGGCAGCCGTAGCTTCCTGCATCGTGCTGCGCTGCTTGAGGGAGATCTTTCGCCCGGAAAGCAGCGCAAAGGCAGCACCCACCGTAATGACGCCCAATCCTCCGATCTGGATCAGAAGAAGGATCACGCTCTGCCCGAATGCCGACCAGTAGCTGCCGGTATCCTGAACCACCAGTCCGGTCACGCAAAGGGCAGAGGTGGAGGTAAACAGTGCCTCATGGAACGGTGTGACGCACCGCTGCTGTGCAGCGATCGGAAGCATCAGAAGCAACGCGCCCACCAGATCAACTGCCGCAAAACCTGCAATAATGACCTGAAAAGAAGAAAAACGATGCCGCCTGTAACGAGGATATTGAATCATAAAAGCTCCTTTACCTATCCGTGTGCATAAAGATTAGCATGGAATAGATAAAAGAGCCGTAAAGAAAATTGTAGAAGTATAAAGATTCCATTAAAATTGATCGGCCAACACTAAAAAACGCCGGACATCACCAGTTAAAAAACAGTAATATCCAGCATTCATTAGAAAACAAACAATCCGAACCCATCTCCTATCGGAAACAAGTTCGGATCATTTCTGTTTGGTCCGAGTGGCGAGAATCGAACTCACGGCCTCTTGAACCCCATTCAAGCGCGCTACCAAAACTGCGCTACACCCGGTCATCATCCGTTGCCTCCCTACCGAAGCATCGGCGACATGAGATATTATACTCGGATGAGACGGCCTTGTCAACGGATTTTTGCAATTTTTTTGGATTTTTTTGAATAAAGTATGATTTTGACGGTGATGCGCTGCTTTGCATCGTACTAATTCCTCCCACCGTCGCATAAATTTCTTCCAAATGGCTTTCAAATGGGAAGAGAGGGGAGAGCATTTTGGCAAAGCAGGAACGAATCGAGCAGGCGGCAGTCTGCCGCGAGATAGGAGCCCGCACCGGCGGCGACATCCTCATTGGTGTGGTGGGGCCGGTGCGCACGGGCAAGAGCACCCTCATCAAGCAGTTTATGGAAAAGCTGGTGCTGCCCGCCATCGGCCCGGAGGACGCGAAGCTCCGCGCCCGCGATGAGCTGCCCCAGTCGGCAGCGGGACGCACCATCATGACCACCGAGCCCAAGTTCATCCCGGAGGCGGCGGTGCCGCTGGCGCTGGAGGGCGGGGGAGAGTGCAGCATCCGGCTCATCGACTGCGTGGGCTACATGGTGGAGGGGGCCATGGGCCACGAGGAGAATGACAAGCCCCGGATGGTCAAAAGCCCCTGGTTCGACGAGGAGATCCCCTTCGACCTTGCCGCCGAGACCGGCACCCGCAAGGTCATCCGGGACCACTCCACCATCGGCATCGTCGTCACCACCGACGGAACCATCAGCGAGATACCCCGCGAAAACTACATCCCGGCAGAAAAGCGGGTCATCGACGAGCTGGAAGCGCTGGGCAAGCCCTTCGTCATCCTGCTCAACAGCACCCACCCCGACGCCCCCGAGACGAAGACGCTGGCGGCGGAAATGGAAGAGAGCTATGGCCGGACCGTTCTGCCTGTGAGCTGCCTCGACCTCGACGAGGCGCAGCTGGGCGAGATTTTACAAAAAGTGCTCTACGAGTTCCCGGTTAGGGAGCTGGATTTCGCCCTGCCCCGCTGGGTGACGATGCTGGACAAAGGCCACTGGCTCCAGACCGAGGTATACACAGCGGCCATGCAGCTCTCCGAGAAAATTTCCCGGATGAAGGACGTCTCCGACTCCGGCCGGGCGGCGTTGGACTGCGAGGCCGTGGAAAACGCCGCCCTCAGCGGGATGAACCTCGCCGACGGCGTAGTGCGCATCACGGTGCTGCTCAAGCCCGAGGTGTTTTATAAGGTGCTCAGCGAGCAGACGGGCCTCGAAATCGGCGACGAAGCCGGGTTGATGCCCTGCATCATCGAGCTGGCCAAAGCCAAGCGTGCCTACGAGAAGATACGCAGTGCGATGGAGCAGGTGGAGGCCACCGGCTACGGCATCGTGATGCCGTCCATCGACGAGCTTTCGCTGGAACAGCCCGAGATCGTCCGGCAGGGCGGGCGGTACGGCGTCCGTCTCGAGGCCAGCGCACCGTCCATCCATATGATGAAGGCGGTCATCCACACCGAGCTGAGTCCCATCGTGGGGACGGAGAAGCAGAGCGAAGACCTCGTGCAGAGCCTTTTGAAGGATTTCGAGGACGACCCCGTCCGCCTGTGGGAGTCGAACATCTTCGGCAAGAGCCTCCACGAGCTGGTCAACGACGGCCTGCAGAACAAGCTGCTCCATATGCCGCAGGAGGCCCGGGGCCGTTTGCAGGAAACGCTGGAACGGGTCATCAACGAGGGCTGTACCGGACTCATCTGTATCTTGATCTAACAAAAAGTCCGCTGCACGAAACCAACGTGCAGCGGACTTTTATGCTATTTCTCTTCTTCGGTCAATTTGGTGATGAGCATCTGATAAATCTCATTGCCCTTCAAAATGAACTGTTTTTTTACCATCTCAGCGCTCAGCCGGTCGGGTGTGCCGATGTCCAGACAGAACAGCTCGCTGTCCAGTGCCTTCACCTGACAGCGCACGGAGCAATGGCCGTCGGCCTTTTCGCTGATGCGGGCGCTGTACTCGGCTTCCTTGCGCGCCCAGGTCTGGCTGCGCAGCACGGCGGCGACCGCCTTTTCCCGCACACTGCGGGGTAGGTCGTAGGCCAGCTCCTGCGCCACCTTCCGGCCCTTGTCGGTGATGGTGTACCGGTCGCCGTCCGCCGTCACGAGCTGCTGCCGGGCGATGTCGTCCAGGCAGGAGCCGATCTCAAAATAATTTACCAAAGCCTCTTCCATCAGGGCGTTTTCGATCTCCGTCCGTGTGATAGGCCCGGCGTTCTTGACAAGATAACACAGCAGCAATCGTATCTCGGTGCTGTTGGTCAGCCCACCGGGACGCACACCGGCGGTAAAAGCATCGTTGGCGGCCATTGTTACTCCCATCTCCCGTGTTCTATAGTATTAACTATAGTATAAAGGGTTTCACGCCGGATTGCAAGCCATGACCGAAAAATCCGTCTCGATGCGCTTGTGGCTCTCGGGGGTGGAGTAGAGCCAGTGGTCGAGGTGGCCCTCGGTGATGAAGTACCGCAGCTCGAAGCGGTGGCTCTGGCTGAGGGCGTGGTTGACGATGACGAGCTTTATCTTCATCTTCTCGGGCAGGATGTTCTTGATGTAGACGCTCACGGCCTGCCCGGGCCGCAGGTCGGGGCAGCTCTCGGCGAGGCCCGCGAGGTTGGGCGCGATCTCGATGAAGGTGCCGTACTCCTCCACGCTCCGCACGATGCCCACCACCGTTTCGCCCACCGTAAAGGCGGCAGCGTTCTCGGCCCAGGTACCCAGCAGCTCCCGGATGGTCAGCACAAACCGCCCCTGTGCGTCCCGGCTCTTGATGGCGCAGAGGATCTGCTGCCCCACGCTGATCCGGTCGGCAGGAGAGGAGATACGGCTCACCGACATACAGTCGATGGGCAGCAGGGCGCTGATGCCGCAGCCTACGTCACAGAATGCGCCGAAGGGCTCGATGTGGGTCACGATGCAGGGCAGGATGTCGCCGGGCTGGAGCTGGTCGAGGTATTCGGCCTTGCACATCCGCTGGGCTTCAGCGCGGGAGAGGCGGTAGACAGTCTGTCCGTTTTCGTCGGTGTCGATGCCCTCGATGACAAAGCAGGTGGGCCGTCCTACCCGCGTCAGTATGGCGATGTCCCGTACGCTGCCGGTGTCGGCTCCGTCGGCGCACTGCCCGAAGGGCATTACAGCCCGGCAGCCGCCCAGCTCGAACCGGAGCTGACGCTGGGTGTCGAAGGCCAGCGCCGTGCTCTGCAAGATCTCGCGGCTGGCCATCGCGGCCCGCAGTTCGGCGGCGCTCAGGCGGGAAGCATTGCGGTAGTTGTTTTCGGTACGAAACGCTTGCATCATCTTTCATTCCTCTTTCTCTGTTTTTTTGGGTAGCATTGCAGCTATAAAACCATATGCAGCTGCATTTGCATTTTATACGAGTTTGGATTATACTATAGATGTGTGTCACTCTTTTGGACACACGGCCTGTACTATAAATGTGCAGACAGGAGGGATTCAATATGGACATTGCAGTCGGCGATACCATCCTCACCCGCAAACAGCACCCCTGCGGAGCAGCAAGCTTCGAGGTGCTGCGGGTGGGCATGGATTTCAAGATCCGCTGCACGGGCTGTGGCCGCGAGGTCATGCTGCCCCGGGCAAAGATCGAGAAGAACATCAAAAAGGTCATCAAACCGGGCCAGGAATAGCCCGGCGGCACAGCACATTCAGAAACTGTTTTGTAAGGAGAACTGCCTGATATGCCGAATCTGACTTCCCAAATGGAGGCCGTCTGCCGCCGGTTCGAAGAACTTTCTATCCGTCTCAATCAGCCCGAAACTGCCGCCGACCCGGCGCAGTTCCGCCGCCTGATGCAGGAGTACCATGAAGCACAGCCGGTGGTGGACGCTTACCACGCCCTCACCACTGCGCAGGACCACCTGGCACAGGCAAAAGCCCTGCTGGAAGGGGACGAGCCCCTCGACGCGGACTTTAAGGCTATGGTACAGCAGGAACTGAGCGAAAAAAGTCAGGATGTGGCAGAGCTGGAAAATAATCTCAAAATTTTGCTGCTGCCGAAGGACGCAAACGACGAGAAAAGCGTCATCATGGAGATACGCGCCGGTGCCGGCGGCGAGGAAGCTGCGCTGTTCGCCCACAGCCTCGTGCGGATGTACACCATGTACGTCCAGAGCCGGGGCTGGGAGATGGAGCTGCTGAACCTCAACGAGACAGAGCTTGGCGGAACCAAGGAAGCCGTCTTTGCGGTCAATGGCCGGGGCGCCTACAACCGCCTCAAGTACGAGAGCGGCGTCCACCGGGTGCAGCGTGTGCCCGAGACGGAGACGCAGGGCCGCATCCACACCTCGACGGCCACCGTGGCCGTGATGCCGCAGGCCGAAGAGGTGGACTTTGCGCTGGACATGAAGGACCTGCGCATCGACACCTTCCGCTCTTCGGGTGCGGGCGGCCAGCACATCAACAAGACGTCCAGCGCCATCCGCGTCACCCACATCCCCACCGGAACCGTGGTCGAGTGCCAGAACGAGCGCAGCCAGTTCCAGAACAAGGACAAGGCTCTGGAGATCCTGCGCAGCCGCCTGCTGGCCCAGAAGCACAAGGAGCAGCAGGACGCCATCAACGCCGACCGCGCCGGTCAGGTGGGAACAGGGGACCGCAGCGAGAAGATACGCACCTATAACTTCCCGCAGGACCGCTGCACCGACCACCGGATCGGCCTGACGGTACACAACCTCGACAAGATCATGGACGGCGATCTGGACGACATCATCGACGCCCTCGCCACCCGTGAGCAGGCCGAGAGACTGCAAAAGCTAAACGCATAAACTTGCGCAGAATGCGCACGAAAAGCTGTAAAGAATGATTGCTTTACAGAAGAAAAGAGCGATGATTCGTATGAGTATCAATACTGAAGTCCGCCCGGCTGACACGGAGGGCATTGCCCGCGCAGCCGAGCTTCTGCGGCAGGGCGAGCTGGTAGCCCTGCCTACCGAGACGGTCTACGGCATCGCGGCCGACGCCCGCAACGACGAGGCCGTGAGCAAGATCTTTGTGGCGAAGGGACGCCCGCAGGACAATCCCCTCATCGTCCACGTCACCGGCCCTGAGATGCTGCACGGCCTCGTCAGCGAAGTGCCGGAACGCGCCCAGCTGCTGATGGCGGCGTTCTGCCCCGGCCCGCTGACCATCATCATGCCCCGCGGCCCCGAGGTGGCGGCGGAGTGCTGTGCCGGTCTGGACACCGTGGGCATCCGGATGCCCAGCCACCCGGTGGCACGGGCCGTCATTGAAGCCAGCGGCTGCGCCTTTGCGGCCCCGTCGGCCAACCTCTCCGGCAAGCCCAGCCCCACCAACGCACAGGACGTCTTTACCGATATGGATGGCCGGCTGCCCCTCATTCTGGACGGCGGCGAGTGCGACTGGGGCGTGGAGTCCACCGTCGTGTCGGTGGTGGGCGAAAAGCCCACCCTCTTCCGTCCCGGCCACATCACGCTGGAAGACCTCGAGCGTGCGCTGGGCGAGGAAGTGGAAGTCTCCAAGGCCATCCTCGAGAAGCTGCCGGAGGGCGCGGTCGTCCGCAGCCCCGGCATGAAGTATAAGCACTACGCCCCCAAGGCGGATGTGACCCTTCTGGACGGCACCTTCGAGCAGTTCAAAGCCTATGTGGATGCCCATGCCGCCGAGAATCCCAGCTGCCTCTGCTTTACCGGCGAGGCCGAAAAGCTGGGCGTACCCTGCGTGGAGTATGGCCGGGAGGGCGACGGAGCCGACCAGGCAAAGCACATCTTCCGCTCCCTGCGTGCGCTGGATGAGCAGGGCGATGCTGTGGTCTACGCCCGCTGCCCCCAGAAAGACGGCCTGTCCATGGCCGTCTATAACCGCCTCATCCGCGCGGCCGCGTTCCGGGTGATAAAGCTATGATGACGCTGGGCATCACCGGCCGCAGCGGCTGCGGCAAATCGACGGTCACGGCGGTGTTCGCGGCCCGGGGCATCCCGCTGGCAGACGCCGACCAGCTCTCCCGCGAGATCCTGCTTCCGGGTTCGCCGCTGCTGCCCCGGCTGGCTGAGCGCTTCGGGGCAGATATTATAAAGGAAGACGGCACCCTTGACCGCCGCCTGCTGGCTGACCGCGCCTTTGCAACGCCCGAGGGGAAGGCTGCGCTCGACGCGCTGACCCACCCGGAGATCGTCCGACGCATCCGCGCCGCCAAACAGGCCGCGCAGCAGGCGGGGGCGAAGCTCTTTGTGCTGGACGGCGCGGTCATCATCGGCACGGCGGCAGAGGCCGAGTGCGACAAGCTCTGCGTGGTCACGGCACCGTTTGAAGTCAGCGTGGAGCGCATCGCGGCCCGGGACGGCATCTCGCCCGAGATGGCCGCCCGCCGCCTCAACGCCCAGACGCCGGAGGCTGTGCTGACCGCCAGGGCAGACTACATCCTGCCCAACACCTCCACCCGCGAGGCGCTGGCGAAGGCAGCAAACGAGCTCTGTGACGCTCTCATCGGGGAGGGAGGCCGCGATTGAAAACGCTGTTCCGACTGCTGCGCAGACTGGTGGTGCTGGTCTGTATCGCGGCAGTGCTCCTGATGGCTCTGCCGCCCCTCGCCCGGGAGGCCGACCGGCTGCTCTATCCCCGCAAATATAGCCGGCAGGTGGAGCAGTGGGCCGCAGAATACGAGCTCGACCCGCTGCTGGTCTATGCGTTCATCCGGACGGAGAGCGGCTTTGACCCCGCCGCCACTTCCAGCGTGGAGGCCCGGGGGCTGATGCAGATGACCGAGGAGACCTTTATCTGGCTGCGCAGCAAAATTGCGCCGGATGAGGGCCTGACCTTCGATGAACTCTACGACCCTGACGTCAGCATCCGCTTCGGCTGCTACTACATCCATCTCTGCATGGAGCGGTACGGCGGCGATGTGGCTACCGCTGCCGCCGCCTACCACAGCGGATGGGGGACGGTAGATAATCTGCTGCGGATGGAAGAGCATTCCTCCGACGGGCAGACCCTGAAAGGCTTCCCCTATAACCAGATGCACCATTACGTCGAAAAGATAACCGCCAGCTACGCCGTCTATACCCGTCTCTACGGCGGCTGAATCTCAACCAATGAAGAAGAACCGACAGGCCAAAAACCTGCGGATCTTTGATAGATGAAGCTGTTTTCATGGCCAGAGTGTGCCGGATGAACGAGGATTTTTGCTTGCAGGCAAGGCGATTTTTCGCAGCGATCCTGACGGATCGCAAGAGAAAGCAACGCAGTCTGCGGGCAAAAAGGCCGTTCAGACGGTGTGCAATGGCCGTGAAAACAGCTTCCAACAAGTATAAGAAAACAGAAAGGCAGGAGAGATCCTATGGCAGAAAAAACTCCGAACCAGCAGCTGGCTGAAAAGCTGCTGTTTAAGCCCGCTTACGTCGGCGACAAGTCCGCCGCCGTCAAGCAGGAGGCCCACACATTCGCTGAGGGCTACAAGAAATTCCTCGACGCAGGCAAGACCGAGCGTGAGGTGGCCGCTGAGAGCGAGCAGATGCTCAAGGACGCAGGCTACCAGCAGTTCGACCCGAAGAAGACCTACGCCCCCGGCGACAAGGTCTATTTCAGCCAGCTGGGCAAGGCCATCGTGGCTTCCACCATCGGCACCCGCAGCTTCGAGGACGGCTTCCGTCTGGTCATCGCTCACACCGACAGCCCCCGTCTGGACCTGCGCCCGACCCCGCTGTACGAGTCCGACCACCTCAGCTACTTCAAGACCCACTACTACGGCGGCATCCGCAAGTATCAGTGGGGTACCATGCCGCTGGCCATCCACGGCGTGTTCTCCCGCGCTGACGGCACCACCGTCTCTGTGAACGTGGGCGAGGACGAGAACGACCCCGTCTTCTGCATCACCGACCTGCTGCCCCATCTGAGCGCTGAGCAGGGCGAGCGCAAGCTGAGCGACGGCATCCGCGCCGAGGAGCTGAACATCCTCATCGGCTCCGACGCTGTGGACGACAAGGAAGTGAAGGAAGCTGTCAAGCTGAACACCATGATCCTCCTCAACGAGAAGTACGGCATCACCGAGAAGGATTTTGCCCGCGCTGAAATCGAGATCGTCCCCGCTTATAAGTCCCGCGACGTCGGCTTCGACCGCTCCATGATCGGCGGCTACGGCCACGATGACCGCGTCGATGCATATCCCGCTCTGATGGCCGAGATCGCCACCAAGAATCCCGCCTTCACTACCGTCTGCGTCCTGACCGATAAGGAAGAGATCGGCTCTGACGGCGTCACCGGTATGCAGAGCATGTACGTCTTCCACTTCATGCAGGAGCTCTGCCGCACCGCCGGTCAGGACGACATCATTGCATTCCGCAACAGTGTCTGCCTGTCCGCCGACGTTACCGCTGCTTACGACCCGAGCTGGGCCAGCGCTTTCGAGCCGATGAACGGCACCTACGCAGGCCGCGGCATCGCGCTGTTCAAGTACACCGGCAGCCGCGGCAAGAGCGCTGCAAACGACGCTTCTGCCGAGCTGGTGGGCTATGTCACCCGCATGATGGACGCCGACGACGTTGCATGGCAGATCGGTGAGCTGGGCCGCCTCGACCTGGGCGGCGGCGGCACCATCGCAAAGTATGTTGCCAACCGCGGCATCCCCGTCATCGACATCGGTGTGCCTGTGCTGTCCATGCACTCTCCCTTCGAGGTCATCCACAAGACCGACCTGTACATGGCTTATCGTGCCTTCGTCCTGTTCAATCAGGCCGCTGAGTAAGCTGCTTCTACGCACCAAAGCCCCGGAAAGTCTGCCGTCTGGCAGGCCCTCCGGGGCTTTTTGCTATGTCGTGGGCAGGGGGACGGCCTGCTCTACCGTGAGGAAGGTGAAGCCGTTGTCCTTGTACCACTGGATGATGTCGGGCAGGGCTTCGGCAGTGGTGCGGGTGGTGGCCGAGTCGTGCATCAGCACGATGCACTGAGTCTGCTCGCCGGTCTCCCGCACGATGTTGCGGAAGATGGTGCCTGCACTGGGCTTGCCGCCTACGGCGTCCTCGGCGCAGACGTTCCAGTCTACATAGGCGTAGCCTTTTGCAGTGACTTCTTCTTTGAGCTGCTGCATCAGCCCACGCCCGCCGTAGCGGCGGCTTACGGTGTTGGTACTGCCGCCCGGGAAGCGCAGATACCGCAGGCCGTCGGCCCGGACGTAAGGGGAGAGGCGTTCCTTTAACAGGTCGATGTCCTTCCAGTAAGCGTCCGCGCTCTGGTAGATGTCGCTGTACTCGTGGGAGGCGGAGTGGAGCGCGATCTGATGTCCGGCGGCAGCAGCCTCAGAGATGAGGGGGAGATATTTGTCGTTGTTGCCGGTGGCGACTACAAAGAAGGTCGCCTTTACCCCGGCACGGTTCAGCGCGGACAGAACGTCCGGCGTCGTCTTGCTGGGGCCGTCGTCGAAGGTCAGACAGACCCACTTCTCGGGCATCGGCTCCGGCTCCGGGGACGTTTCTACGGAGGACGCCGAGGCAGGGGAGACGAAGCTTTCGTCCGGCACCGGGGTCAGGTCGCTCTCCCGGCAGCCTACGGGCGGCTCTGCCCCGCAGAATATCCCCAGCCCGAACCCCGCCGCCGCCCCGACAGAAAGCAGCAAAAGGCTCCACAACAATCTTTGATGTTTGCTGGATTTGAAAAAAGTCATTTCCAAAAACCTCCTTCTTAAGTCATTTCTGCACGGAAACTCCATTTACAAGATATGAATGGCAAAAAAAATCTATGAAAACGCTTGACATCGCTGGGGGAGTATGGTATTATACTTGAGCAGTCAGCGATACGGCTTAGACCTCAAGGCCAAGAGAAATCAGGATTGCATCAAAACTTCATATGCGAGGGTGGCGGAACTGGCAGACGCGCACGTTTGAGGTGCGTGTGGTTTATCCTTGGGGGTTCAAATCCCCTCCCTCGCACCAAGAAGCATCCACGGAATGTCGATAAAAAGTCGATATTTCGTGGATTTTTTGTTATCTGCGTTTATCGGATACTGCCAGATACTGCATGATACTGTCTGCTTTTGCCGGGTACTTTGTAGTCAGGATCGTAGTCAGAAAAAGTAGGTCATAGCAGGATTTTTCCGGGGGTTCCCCGGGACAAAAAGTAGTCAAAAATAATGAATCAGGCCGCCGTCTCCGTAAAACAGAGACAGCGGCCTGATTCATCAAGGGGATTATTTGTCCATATCATGGTACGAACCGTCGGGCAGCCGTGCTGTTCGACCCCTCTTCTCCGCAAGATAAAAAAATGACCCCAAGCCTGAGCTTGGGGCCATTTTTTATGCGGCGGAAGTGGGACTGTACGAACAAATCTCCCGCTTGAACAACCATCGCCCTTTTCGGCTCCCCCTGATGAGGGCGGTGTCCCTGAATTTTTTCGGCACTCTAAGTGGCTCATACGAACTTCGGTTTCGTATGGGCCACTCTCGCTGTCTGGACAGTCGTTGTCCAGCTCCAGAGGGATTTCTATGTTGTTATGGTTTCCGGTAAAGCTGAATACTATCTTGAGCCGGTTGTCATCGTAAAGATACACCGCGAGCAGGAACGTGTTGAACAGCTTTGCCAGGAACTTTTTGTTTTTTATATCCCCGGTACGGAAAAGCTGAAGCCCGGCAATGAGATCATCTCGGTCGATTTCGACCCGCTCTGCTTTGGCCGTGTTGATTTTGGCTGAGAGTTTTGCTTGCTGCTCCTCAAGGTCAAGAAGTCGTGTTCGGGTGGTCGGGGTGATAATACCGGCTTCGATTGCTTTCATCAGGTTGGATATGGCCTGCTGAACAGCCGCCAGCTCATTTTCCATAGCTTCAATGTGAAGCTCATGGTCTTTTTGTTTGAAGTAAGCAATGGTGCTGTCCACGATGAAGTCTATGGTTTCATCATCCAAGCAGTACATCATGATGGCCCGCGCCACAGCATTTTCAATCACATCCCGGCGGATGGCTTTCTTTTCGCAGGCGTGTTCCAGCCGGTGCTTTTGACAGGCGTAGTAATAATGCATTTCGCCGGTCTTGCTGGTGCCAGAGATCCCGACCATATAGCTCCCGCAATGCCCACAGTACAGTTTGCCGGTCAGAAGATAGTTTTCTGCTCCGTGGCGGGCGCGTCCATAGCGGTTATCCTTTTTCATGCCGTAGGCCTCCTGTGCATCGTAGAAAAGCTCATCACTGATGATGCGCGGCATTCCACCGGGGATGCGGATGTCGCCGTACATGTAAATGCCGCGGTATCTATCGTTATGGCAGAGGACATGGAAGCTGCCTTTGTTCCACTCGCGCCCTCTGGCGGTTCTGATTCCGCGGGCATTGAGGTCAGCGGCTATGCTGGCAAAAAGCTCCCCGGCGGCGACTCGTGTATAAATCTCCCGGACGATGGCAGCTTTCGGCTCATCAATTTCGGGCTTGCCGTCGGCACCACGCTTATAGCCAAGCGGAAGACTGCCATTGACAAGCCCCTTTTTGGCATTATCGTATAGGCCGCGCTTCACATCCTCGGCCATGTTTTCGATATAGAACTGATTGACGTTCATCATCGATCTCAAAGCAAAGCGCCCGGCGGCGTTATCGTCAAAATCTTCTTCGGCATAAAAGACCTTGACTCCGCAATCCACCAAGCGGCTCTCATTTACCAGTGCCTGCATCATGTTGCGGCCTATTCTGTTGCTTTTCCATGCCAGCACATAGGCGAACTTGTGCTGCTCGGCATCTCGCATCATACGCTGGAAAGAGGGGCGCTTGTCCGTTTTGCCGCTGATCGCTCGGTCTTCGTAGGTGGCGGTGACGGTCAGCCCCAGCTCTGCGGCGTGCTTTCGGCAGGCTTCAACCTGCTGTTCGATGGAAACATCCCTTTGATTGTGGGAAGAATAGCGGGCGTAGATGACCGCATCGCCGCCGGTTGCCTTTTGTTTTTTGCCCATAAAAATACCTCCGGGTACACTTTGACAAGCCTGCCCGGAGGTGGTACAATAACATCTGCGAGGTCTGCTATTGCTCTGGACAGGTTTTATCCCTGTACCATCTCTCTGAGTAAGCTGATCTGAAACGCCTGCGTTGCTGGTAACACCGTGGGCGTTTTTATTTTGCTGAAAAACGGAAAAATCTACCGAAACGCTGACAAAGCAGGGAAGAAGCTGTTATATTTGAGCTGCTTCCGGGAGCAATCTTACAGGAAAGGGGATGCCAGCGCATGAAATCGGAAGATTATTCCAAAATCGTTGAGCAGGTGAAAGCCCTGTCGGATGCTGACCGAGAAACACTGCTCACTTATCTGCGCTCGCTGACAGGTAGCGCAGGTAGCTCAAAGCCTCCTGCTGCTTGTCGGCCGGAAGATGCACAAACAGCTCCATAATCTCAGCCACTTTGCCGTCCTCCTGCTGGAGGGCGGCTTTTTTCTTATCAGCGGCGGTTTCAATAGAGCTTCCTAAAGGTGCGGGGTCATCTACTAGCCCTATAAGATAGGCTTCGCTGGTTCCAAGCGCAGATGCAAGAGGTTCCAGTATTCCAACAGGAAGATTTTCAATATCGCCGTTTTCATATCGATAAACGGTAGCACGGTTTTTCCCCAAACGTGTTGCAAGTTCATCAACTGAAAAGCCAAGCTCTTGCCGTCTCGCACGAATTCTATCTCCAATGGTCATTTGAAGCCCTCCCTTTTAATCTCTATTATACATAAAATTCGCAAATTTGCAATTCGATTTCCCGGTTTTTAAAAAATATTTCGCATGAGACGCGAAGAAACTCTTGACTTTGAAACGGAAAGGGCGTACAATACGGTTGTCGCAAATGTGCGACATGAAAAGGAGGTGAACAAATTGAACGTGCGAAAATTGAGAGCAAAGATGATTGAAAACAACTTTTCGGTCGAAGCGCTGTCAAATATTATCGGAGTCAGCAAATCGACGTTTTATCGGAAGCTGACCGAAAAAGGCGAAAATTTCACCATTGGAGAAGCCAATGCAATAGCGAGGGCGCTGAACTTTACCGCAAGGGACTTCTCTGCGATATTTTTTGCCTAAATTATCGCATATATGCGACGAAGGAACACACAACGGAGGTGAACTGAATTGACCGCAAACAAAAAGCTCCCGAACCGCCGCAGCGGAAAGGGAGCTGATGGGCCAATGGCTCAGATGGTGGACTTCATACAAGAGAATTGGAAAACCATCGTGATAGCAGCGGCCACAACCATTGCAGTGCGTTTACTGTTAGGGTGGTGACAAGGCTCACGATGATTGGGAGCCACAGGCTCTTAAAGAGTTCTGATTTTCTTGACTGCCGTAGATATTCTTCATAGATGCGGTAGAAGTCCGTGACACAGTAGGTGTCCAGCATGTGCATGGGCTGGTAAGTAATATCAACTGATTCGTCGCGATCTGCTTTGATTAAGCCCATCGAAGAAAGCCCAGCTACCTCAGACCGGTCACATTTTGTATGAGGGTGACGGCTGATCTTACGAAGCAAGCGCTTCTCATCGGGACTTAAAATTATTGCTTCACAGTCCGATTTTCTATTCATACGCTTCTCCTTTCTGATTTTGCACAAGTATAGCATGACAGGGGAGAGGGAGCAACCAAAAAGGCACCGTCCTGCTGGAACAGGGCGATGCCAGAAGCGATGCGCCATACCGACCAAGGTTATCTGTCCACATTCCCGGAGGAACGTCTGAGAAAGGCTGCATCATCGTTTTTTAGTTTAACTGATTTCCCCTCGGAAATCAAGTGGGCTATACAAGAGAAAGAAATCCAAGATGTCCGACATAAAAGTTGATGTTTCCAGCATCACGCCGGAAGCCCAATACCAGCTGGCAAAGGGATGTTTGGAATTTTACTTTTCCATCGTCAGTCAGCCCGGCGGGCGTGAACAGCTGGACGCATGGAAAGCTGAACACCTGAGAAAGGAGAGCCGCACATGACCTATGAGGAACAGATTTCTTTGTTTGAAGCACTTGCGCTGAATGGTGCATGGAGCAACGCGGCCTGCACCGGCTACTGTCTGCTGGCTATGCAGAGAGCCGGGCTTGACAAGAAGACCATCGAAAAGGTGCTGCATGAACTGCACTGGGCATTCGATGACACCAGCGTTGAGCAGGCCGAGAAGATCTATTGCGGTGGGGAGGAGTAAAGATGCAGGAATTGTTGATGTTCATGTACCACCTCACCCCCGAACAGGCGGCGGCTCGTGTCCCGCTGTTCCAGTTCTGGCTGACCGCTTTTGGAGCGGCTCTGCTGATCTGGCTGGACAACAAGGGCGTGTTCGATGGTTTTGGAGAATGGCTCGCCTGTGCTCTCCGTGATACACGAGTAGGCGATCTGCTCCGCAAGTTTATGTGATTTCGGGCTTGTCCCGGTTATTTTTCTGAAAGAAAAGGAGATTTCAATGAAGTACGGAAGAAGTTTGCAGGAGCTGGCGATTGAACTTGACCGGCAGGCCAAGGTCAAAAAGGACTACGTTGCCACGGCGGGCGCTATGCAGATGACCGCCGTCAACGAGAACTTTGACCTCGTGATCGGCAACACCCCGTTCCAGCTGAACGAAAATGCCCACCGTCAGCTGGGATTGCAGTTGAAGATCCCGGCTCCCTACTACGAGCGGATGCGGGCAGAGAACCCCGGCCTGCTGATGGCAAACGTCAATGGCTGGTTCCAGCAGTCCCCGGACACCCGCCGCATGGTTCGCACCCTTGATGGTACCGCTCGCGCCATCCTCTCCGACCGCTACCGCCGTATCGACAACTACGAGGTTGCACAGACGGTCCTGCCGATTATCTCTGAAATGCAGGGAGCCCGCATTGAAAGCTGTGAACTGACTGATACCCGCATGTACATCAAGGTTGTCAATGAGCGCATCCAGACCGAAGTAGTGCCGGGGGACATCGTTCAGGCCGGCATCCTGATTTCCAATTCTGAGGTCGGCATGGGCAGCGTTTCCGTGAAGCCGCTGATTTGCCGTCTTGTCTGTACCAATGGCATGGTGGCGGATGTGGGTGTTGGCAAGCGCCATGTTGGCCGCATCAATGAAAGCGTGGATGGCGATTTCGGGATTTTCCGGGATGAGACCATCGAAGCCGACGACCGGGCGTTCCTGATGAAGATTGAGGACACCGTCCGGGCGGCGGTCGATGAAGCCCGGTTTAATGCGCTGGTGCAGAAACTCCGGGATGCCAAGGAAGCGCCCATTCTCCCGGCGGCGGCTCCCAAGGTGGTTGAGCTTGCGGCCAAGGAGTTCAACATCCGCCAGAACGAGAGCGAGGGCATTCTGGGGCATCTTATCGCGGGCGGTGACCTTTCCCTCTATGGTCTGGCAAACGCTGTCACACGGCACGCGCAGGACGTGCAGAGCTACGACCGCAGCACTGAACTGGAAGCCACCGGCTACAAGATCATCACCATGCAGCCCTCGCTGTTGAAGCGCTGGAATGAGGAGGTGAGTACCGTATGAGCGGCAGACACATGAATGCCCGGCCCAAAAGGCTGACCCGCAAGCAGAAAGAAGCCCTTTCCGCACAGGGCTGGGATTCCCGGCAGTACCTTTTCGTTCAGGACAGCCCGGATGTTGGCGGCTGGGTTCTGATGAACAAAACTACCGGCCATTATGTAGTGTTCAAAAATTGAAAGGAGAGTGCGATATGGCACAGGATACCGCATTGCAGGTCATCGAACTTCAGCAGTTGCCTATCATTGTCGAGCGGCTTCACAGCGTAAAGGCAGACATTGAGCGGCGCACTGCCGAAGCCACTTCGATGATCTGCACCGAAGAAACCTATAAGAGCGTCAAGGATGTCCGCGCCCAGCTCAACAAGGAATTCAAGGAGTACGAAGCCCAGCGCACGGCCATCAAGAGCAAAATCCTTGAACCCTACAATGCCTTTGAGCAGATCTACCGGGAGTGCGTGACGGAACCGTTCCAGCAGGCAGATGCCGAGTTGAAGCAGAAAATCACGGATGTGACCTCTGGAATTGTGGCTCAGAAAACGGAATCACTCATGGACTACTACGGCGAGCTGGTGGAAGTCGCTGATATTGATTGGCTGGACGATTTGACCTACCGCCCGAAAGTCAACATGAGCGACAGCCTGACCTCTTTGAAAAAGCAGGCAAAGGCATTCGTGGACGGCATTGTGGCCGACGTGGCCGCAATCGAGGGCATGGACAACGCCGCCGAGATCATGGTGGAGTACCGCAGCAATTTGGATTTACCTACCGCCATCAAGACTGTGGCTGACCGGCACAAGGCGCTGGAGGAACAGCGGCGGCGGGAAGAAGAGCGCCGCGCCCGGCAGGCAGAGCGGGAAGCCGCTGCCGAAAAAGCCCGCGCCGCAGTTGTGGCAGCTTCGGCGGTTGACCTGCCCGCCCCGGTGCAGGAGCCGTCCGAATTGCCGGAAGCCGGCACTCAGCCGGAACCCCAGCCTGAACTTCAGCCTACCCCGGCGGCTGAGCCTATTCTGATGACCCGCTTCTATGCAAAAGGCACCAAGGCGCAGCTGATCGGTTTGAAGAATTATCTGGAAAAGGAAGGTATTGAATATGGCAACTTATAATCAGATGCAGGTACAGCAGAAACCCAAGTTCTCCGTGGCAATCACCACCAAGGGCTACCAGTCATTGATCTCCAACACTCTGCGCAACCCTGCCCGCGCCAGCCGCTTTACGGCCAGCATCACCTCGGCGGTGGCCATCAACCCCGCCCTGCAGGAATGCGATGCCGGCACGATTCTTGCCGGTGCCCTGCTGGGCGAAAGCCTGAACCTCAGCCCGTCCCCTCAGCTGGGGCAGTACTACCTCGTGCCTTTCAAGCAGAAAGCCAAGTATGACCGCAGCGGCAGGATGATTCGCCCGGAGAGCGTCACGGCTACCTTTGTATTGGGCTATAAGGGCTATCTCCAGCTGGCCCTGCGCAGCGGCCAGTACAGGGAACTTGACGTGATGGAGATCAAAGAGGGTGAGTACCTCGGCAAAGACTCCACGACCGGCAAGGCCAAGTTCCAGTTCATTGAGGACGACGATCAGCGGGATGCACTGCCCACGGTAGGCTATATGGCCTACTTCGAGTACCTCAACGGCTTCCGCAAGGCGCTGTATTGGTCGAAAGAGAAGATGATGACTCACGCTGATACTTATTCCAAGGCTTTCAGTCGCAAGAGCTATGAAGACCTGATGGCAGGCAAAGTCCCGGAGAGCGAGATGTGGAAGTACTCCTCGTTCTGGTACAAAAACTTTGATGACATGGCAAAGAAGACCCTGCTTCGTCAGCTTATTTCCCGCTGGGGTGTTATGAGCATCGAAATGACGAAAGCCATGGAGAGCGACAATGCCGTGGCAACGGTGGCCGACAACAACGAGATTGTCACTGAGCCGGAACCGATGCCCGATGCATCCGAACAGCCGGAACTGCATACCGGGAAGCCTGAGGTGGGCGATGGGCAGGCATTGCCCCATGTGGACATTGCTCAGAGCGAACCCACGACCGCAGAGCCGGTGGTTGACCTCAGCTCGTTATGATCGACTACAACATCATCGCAACTGGCAGTAAAGGCAATGCGGTGGTGATTGACCAAAAAATCCTGATTGACTGCGGCGTTTCGTTCAAGGCGCTGTCGAAAGTATACCGGGCGTTGAAGTTGGTTCTGCTCACTCACATTCATGGTGACCACTTCCAGCCGACAACGCTCCGGCTTTTAGCGGAAAAACGCCCCACACTCCGCTTTGCGTGCTGTGCATGGCTGTGCAAGCCGCTGGTGGATGCAGGGGTGCCGGTCTCGCAGATTGATGTTCTGGAGCCGGGGCGCATGTACGGATACGGCATCTGCAATGTCAGGCCCGATATGGTCAAGCACAATGTTCCGAACTGCGGGTGGAAAGTCTGGCTCCAGTCAGGAAAGCTGTTTTACTGCACAGACATGAACAATTTGAACGGCATCACGGCTCCAAACTATGACCTGTACATGGTGGAAGCCAACTACGATGACGCAGAAATCCAAGCCAAAATTGCTGAGAAAAAGCTGAACGGTGAGTACATTTACGAGCTGGGAGTGCTGCACAACCACATGAGCCTTGCCAAGATCAATGATTGGTTATACGCCAACATGGGGCCGAACAGCGCCTATATCTATATGCACTGCCATCAGGACAAGGAGGATGTCACATGACCGGGCGGCTGGTAGACATGGCTTTTACCCTCGGCGGGAAACAGCGGGTCACGCTGGAAATCAACGGCGACTTCCGGGAAATCTGGGACAAGCTCCATCAGGAGCCGGTTCTGGATGTGGAAATCAAAAAGCACAGGGAAAAGCGCAGCCTGTCGGCAAATGCGTATTTCCACGTTCTGTGCAACAAGATTTCTGCGGAGACCGGCGAGAGCGAGGATGCCGTGAAGCGGCGGCTCGTGGTTTCGTATGGAGCGCTTGCCCGCGACAAGGACGGCAAGCCTGTTGGCCTGAAACTCCCGCCGACCGTAGATCCCAGCGACTTTTACCCTTATGTCCGGCTCTATGAAACCCGGCAGGAAAACGGAAAAGACTACTCCTGCTATTTTGTCTACAAGGAAAGCCACAAGATGGATTCAAAGGAATTTGCCCGTCTTGTGGACGGCGCAATCGAAGAAGCCAAGGAACTGGGCATCCAGACGGATACCCCGGAACAGCTGGCTCGGTACAAAGAAGAATGGTCGAAATGACCGGAAAGGACATTTCTATGGAAATGATTACGATTCCCTTTGAGGAATACAATGAACTTTTCCAGCTCCGGCTGGAACTGCACATGATTTATTCCAAGTGCAGGAAAGACGGCGCAATTGAAGCAGGCATGTTCGCTGATGAGCTCATGAAGATGCTGCATTCGGATATATTCCCTCTGAAAGCCGATGCCGTACCTGTGGCACCTGAGAAAGTGCAGAAGGTGATTTCTCATGCTGAACAGCTGTGATTTTCAGGGGCGGCTTGCAGCTGATCCTGAGCTGCGGACCACCCAGACGGGAAAGCAGGTGGCAAGTTTTCGCATGGCGGTTGACCGGGATATGGTGGATGCCAACGGCCACCGCCCCACGGACTGGCTCACTTTTACCGCATGGGGCAAGACGGCGGAGTTCGTCAACAGGTATTTCCACAAGGGGAGCGCGGCTGTGGTTCATTCCCGCTGCCAGACGCGGCAGTATGAGGATAAGAACGGAAACAACCGCACAGCGATTGAGTTCGTGGTGGACAACATCTATTTTGCAGGGCCGAAGCAGGACAACCAGCAGGGGGCCGTGGATGATGGCGGGACGAACCCACCACCGGCCACCTATCGGAACCAGCAGCCGCAGCCCCAGCAGATGGGGTTTGCCACCCAGAGCCAGCGCCAGCAGTGGCAGGGAGCGGCCGATCATCTCGGCAATGTTCAGGTCAGCCAGAGCTTTTCTCAGGGCAGTGATGATGATTTCTCAGTTCTGGACGATGCCGATGATCTGCCGTTCTAAGGGGGTTCGTTGATGGCAACTGGTAAGCGGTACTACTGGATAAAACTCAAAGATAGTTTCATGTCCTCGGACGCAATCGACTACCTGATGAGCCAACCAGATGGTGCCAACTATGTTGTTCTCTATCAGATGCTCTGTCTCAAGACCATAAACACGGGCGGCTGTCTGGTTTCAAAAATTGGAGAGATGCTCATTCCCTACGATGTCGAAAAGATTCAGAGAGAGTGTAAATGGTTTTCTCTGGCAACCGTCCGTGTGGCTCTTGAGGTATACAAGCAAATCGGCCTTGTATTTGAAAACCCAGACGGAACGCTGTCGATTTCCGATTATTCGGAAATGATAGGCAGCGAAACTGACTGGGCGGCCAAGAAACGCAGGCAGACACTACAAGCCGCAAATTCTCCTCTTTCTATTGGGGAAAGTGGTAGGGACACCACTGGGGAAAATCTCCCCATAGAGAAAGAGATAGATAAAGAGAAAGATAAAGAGATAGAGAACAGAGTAAGAGATAACGGCAGCGGCGGTTTCCCTGCTGCCGACCCCGGATTGGCCGAGATTATCCGGTCTTTCGAGGACAACATCGGTAGCTTTCCTCCGGCGGCGAAAGAATCCCTGCTCCAATGGCGGCAGGTATTCACGGATGACCTCATCCTGCTGGCAATCAAAAAAGCTGCCTTGTCAGGGGTTCGCAGATGGAATTACGTCAATGGAATCTTGAAGGCTTGGAAAAACGAGGGCGTGAAAACCCTTGGCGATGTACAGGCGCGTGGCCAGCGGCGCAAACCAGCAGCAGACCAGCAGCCGAAGCGGTCCGCCGCCGAGGACTACGATTTTATTTTTGGAGGCTCAAATGACAGTTGAATGTTTGAAAAGCTCAATGCTGCGCATTGAGCGGTATTTCGGGAAGGAACTCTCGACCGATGAGCGTACAGCACGAGCGGAAGTCTACGCCGCTGCACTGAAAGAAATTCCGGACGATGTGGTTTCGGCGGCTCTTGTAAAAGCGCTGACGGTCTGCCGCTATCAGAACCAGCTCCTTGTGGACTGGTGTGCGGAAATCCGCAAGTTGCAGAGTGCCGCGCTTCCCTCGGTAAATGATTTGTGGACGCAGGCCATCGTTGCAGCCCGGAAGATTGAGCGCAACCAGTACTATGCCACCCATGGCGGGCTGGTGACGGCCACCGGGAAGCTGACCGCAGAGGACTTCCGGGCAGAGAACAGGAGCATCTTCGGTGCCTTGCCTGCCGCCGTGCGGGAATGGGCTGGCTCCCCGGCGGGGCTGGTGGATGCTCTTGACCGCTCCAATGCGGATCTCTTGCAGTACGTCAAGCCCGGTTTCGTCAAGGCAGTGGATGCTGCCAAGGATGCAGATCGGATGCCCCCGGCACTGCCCGGCGGGGCAAAGGCTCAGATTGGAGGTTGAAATGCAGTTTCGTTCTATCGTGTCGCTGGCCTGTGCAGTCAGCCTTTTTACCGGCAGCGCTCTTGCCAGCGCGGTCTATGCCCGCCGGGTGGATGAACTCACCATGGAGAGGGACATTTACGCCAGCCGGGAAGAAAACTGGATGAACAAGGCCGTGGAGCGCAAGGAAACCATTGAGCAGTTGCAGACCGAGGTTGAGCAGCTTACGGACACCATTGCCGCAGATCAGAGCATTGCCCTTACATACGCAGGGGAGTTTCACTGCACAGCCTACTGCTCCGAGGAATACCCGCATATCTGCGGGGAGGGGCAGGGCATCACTTCCAGCGGCGCAAAGGTTCAGCCGGGCGTGACGGTGGCCGCAGACACCAGCATCTTTCCCTATGGCACGGTCATTCTGATTGAGGGCGTAGGGATGAGAGTGGTACAGGATACCGGCTCGCTCATCAAGGAAAATGCCTTAGATGTGGCCGTAGGCACCCATGCGGAAGCGATTGCGTGGTCTGGCTGGGGTTCTCACAAGGTCTGGATTGTGACGGGAGGTGAGACGGATGCCGCTGAATGAGTACGGCGAAAAGCTGGATTCCAACGGTTATGCGCCCAGCATCCTGCATGATAAGCCGGTCTGCCTGATCTGCGGGCGGTATGGTACAGCACGGCATGAGGTGTACTTCGGGAGTGCCTACCGGGCAAAGAGCAAGCGTCTGGGCCTGTGGGTGACGCTTTGCCCGTGGTGCCATCAGAACGGCCCGACCGCCATCCACAACAACCGTGATGCTGATCTCCGGCTGAAGCGCTGGGCGCAGAAAAAGGCTATGGAACACTACGGCTGGCCGGAAGCCAGGTTTATTCAGGAATTTGGGAGGTCGTATTTATGAGTGAAAAATGCCCGATTATTGCCATTGATCCGGGCAACAGGCAGAGCGCCTACTGCGTTATCGACTGCAACACATTGAGGCCGCTGGAGTTCGGCAAGGTCGATAACGAAGAATTGCGCAACAAGCTGGTTTTCGCCAATGAACAGGGCTGGCAGTGGGCGGTCATTGAAATGGTGGCTTCCTACGGCATGGCCGTGGGCAGGGAAGTGTTTGATACCGTCCTCTGGATTGGGCGTTTCTATGAAGCACTGTCCATCCAGATGGCGCAGAAGCCGCGGCTTCTCTGCCGCATCGAAGAAAAACGGCACATCTGCCATGACAGCCGGGCAAATGACCCGGCCATCCGGCGGGCGCTGATTGACCGTTTCGCAACCCACGATTTGAAAAACGGAAAAGGCACCAGCAAGAACCCGGATTTTTTCTACGGTTTCAAGGCGGACATTTGGGCGGCATACGCCGTCGGCCTGACTGCCATTGAAAACCATAACAACGATTACAAAATTTCATCTGATTGCTGAAAGGAGTACATACCATGAGCGAAATTTCCAACTACGAGGCCCAGAAGAAAAAGCTGCAGGGCCTGTGCGATGAGCACAATTTCACGTTCCGCGTCTTCAAGGACCGCTATCCCATCACGATGGTGATCACCCCCATCAATGATATTGCTACCCAGATGGACATGCTGGGCAATGTGGAGGAAACCGGCTATTGCAGTCAGGACTCTTCCATGTGCTGGTACTTTGAGAACAGCGAGCTGAAGACCAAGGTCAAGGGTACGTTCAGCATTGACAAGGTTCTCCGCACCAAGATTGAGAACATCCTGCTGAAGATGATCTCTTTCTGGCAGCAGTTCTTCTTCCGTGACCTGATGGAGAACGGCAAACTCCGCAACTTCGGCGTGCCGGTGCCTGATGTGCCGGATTCCAATTCTCAGCGGGACTCTCAGCAGGATACCAAGCAGGATGCCCCGCAGGACGACCCCGACGATGAACCGTCCGAGGACTCCGCTGAGGACGACACGGAGGAATAACCAATGGCAAAGACAACGGCAGTGCGAAACGTCCGGGACGACCACCAAAAAGCATTCCTGAAAATCTTCAACAGCCTGTGCGGCCGGTTCAATCGGTGGCAGGTCTGGCAGGACTTCGTGATGGTGACCGCCATTGAGATTTCCAATGCCACCGACAAGCAAAATTCTCCAGAGCGCACCAAGACCTATCAGACCATCGTTTCAAAGTACAGCGATGCCGAGCAAAATAAATTTGCTGAACTGCTGGCCGAGGTCATCATGGGAATGGAGCAGAATCCCGACCAAGATTTTTTGGGAGAGCTGTACATGCTCTGTGAGCTGGGCAACGATGCTTCCGGGCAATTTTTTACCCCCTACGATGTTTGCAGGTGCATGGTGGAAATCTCCGAGGGAAGCAATCCGGCGGCAGAGAATGCCGGATTTTTCTCAGTTTCGGACCCGGCCTGCGGTGCGGGCGCACTGCTGATTGCTTTTGCCAACCTGTGCAGGAGAAAAAATATCTGCTACCACGACAAGGTGCTTTTTGTGGCGCAGGATATTGACCTGATCGCAGGGCTGATGTGCTACATCCAGCTCAGTTTTTTAGGCTGTGCTGGATATGTAGTCATCGGGAACACCATTACAGAACCAAGCACCGCGTATGATCGCCGTGGGCTGCTCCCGGCAGGGCCGCAAAGCAGGATTTGGTACACACCGTTCTTTTCTACGGATATTTGGTATCTGCGCCGCAAGTGGGCGCAGATAGAGCTTCTGATGAAGCCTGTCTGCCGCCAGACCGAGCAGGCAGAGCCGGAACCTAAAAAGGATGATGCTGCACCGCCGTTGTGTGAGACCAAGACCGGGCAACTCACATTTTTCTGAAACCATGGAGGAAAATAAATCATGGCAGAGATCACGAACATTGCGTGCAGGAGACTGCATCCGCACCCTGACAACCCCCGCAAGGAACTGGGGGATTTGACGGAACTTGCCGCCAGCATCAAAGAGAACGGCATCTTCCAGAACCTGACCGTTATCCCCGGCCACTACCTCAACAGCCGGGAGTACATTGCGAAGTGCGTTGACGAGGGCGGGGATGCCGCAGCAGCAGCGGCAGCATGGACACCCAAGGCTGTGTGGTCCAGCGAGGACTACACCATCATCATCGGCCACCGCCGGGCCGCGGCCGCACAACAGGCAGGATTGTTTGAAGTGCCCTGCGTGGTCGTGGAAATGGACGAAAGGGAACAGCTGCAAACCATGATGATTGAGAACATGCAGCGTAGTGACCTGACTACCTATGAGCAGGCGCAGGGCTTCCAGCTGATGCTGGATCTGGGCGACACGGTAGAGCAGGTGGCATCCAAGTCTGGCTTCTCCCAGTCCACCATCCGCCGCAGGGTGAAGCTTCTTTCTCTTGACCGGGATGCGTTCCGCCGGGCAGAACTTCGCGGAGCCACTCTTTCGGACTACGCAGAGCTGGATAAGATTGAGAGTGTTGAGGACAAAAATAAGGCGCTGGAAGCTCTTGGCACTCAGAACTTCCGCCGGGTGATGCAGGAAGTTCTGGAAAATCAGAAGTGGGAACACCGCAAGGCTGAATGGATTGCAGACCTCAAGAAATTTGCAATCGAAGACCCGAATGCTACTTATCAGACCCACGAACACGTTACCGGGTACAGCAAGTGGAACATCACCAAAGATGTTGTTGTGCCGGAAGATGCAGATCATGTCCAGTATTTCTACAAGGTGAGTAGTGGGCAGATTGATTTGTACAAGACCCGTGATGTGGCCGCAGAGGATGCCGAAAAGGCAAAGCGGGATGCAGCCCGCGAGGAAGAGCGCATGATTGGGGAAAGTTTCCATAACATCACGGAACTTATGTTCAACCTCCGCCGTGAATTCGTGGTGGAACTGGCTCCTACCGATTGCAAAAAGGGATTCCCGGCCATTGCCCGCTACATGGCCTGTGCCGCAGACGATAATTTTGATTTAGACCTGACGCTGATTGGAAACATCCTCGGTGTGGAGCTGTCGCAGGAATTTGTGGACAGTTCCGGCAAGGACTGGTACAAAATTCTGGATGAAGATGGGGTCTACGGCACGATGCCGGAAAAGGTGCTGCTGGCGCTTGCCTATTCTTCGATGGACAGCAGCTATTGCGGTTACTGGAGTAAGGACTGGAATGTTGAGCGCCAGAAATATGTGTACTCTTATCGGGAAAATCCGACACTGGATGCCACCTATGAAATGCTGACGGCGCTGGGGTATGAGATCAGCGACGATGAGCAGGCATTGCGGGACGGCACCCACAAGATTTTCCGGGAGTACGGCTCCGATGAAAAGAAGTGGTCGGATTGTGACTACTGCAAGGCGGCACACCCGAACTGCGATAAGTGCTGCAAAGCTTGTGATGAACCCTGCAATGCCGTTCAGGCTTGCAGGAAAGAAGAAGAAAGGACTGAAAACGATGACTGAGAAAACTATGGGTGCTATCCCTGTTTCTGCACTGGAGCGTTTGGAGCAGAGCGCTGTAAAGCTGAGCCTGATTACTTTTTGCCTGCGCCATGAAGAACTCAAGGCCGCCCCGGATGCGGCAGAGATCCACAGCATCAAGTCTGACCTGAGCCGGGCATTGCGGGAGGTCAGCGCCAATGCTGCCGCCTGTGCGCTGACCGGCGGTGCCACGGAAAAGGCAAGCCCCCCTGCGGGGGCAGAGCCTAAGCGTATCCAGCGGAAAGAAATCCCCAAAGGCACGGCCTACGGTGTCCTGCGTCTGCGCTGCCCGAAATGCGGGGATGTGTTTGGCCGGTTCCTGCGGGAACCCAGCGCCAGCGTGACCTGCCGCTGCGGTGGAGAGGTTCAGCTGGACAACCTGACACGGTATGAATTCACCTGCCCCTGCTGTGACTTTGAAGCCCGTGGCCGCACCAATCTGGAAGACCCCGAAATCACGGTGCCCTGCAAGTGCGGCAACCCGGTCACGATGAAATGGGACCGCAACAAGCGTATGTACCATGAATGAGGGCGGAAGCAATGACACTTGTGGGTGCCGCTGCTGGAGCCGCCGGAGGAAGAAAAGCAATGAAAGAAAAAACCATCACAGTTTCGCATGAAGTGTCACCGGAATATGGAAAATGCAGTTTCGGTGGGGACTTTTGGGGAGAAGAAGTGTGCAAGTACCACGCACTTCGTACCCAGACACACGGAAATAAGGCACCGCCGGAATACAGAAAACCCAAGTGCCTGTTATTCAACTGCTGGCTTGATGAGCCGTACAAAAAGTGCGAGATGTGCCGCAAGGCGTGCGCGGAGGTGGACAGGAAGTGAAAGAAGCAATCCGTGCTCGATGCCCTTTGTGCGGCGGGGAAATTATAGTTTCCGAGTATTATCAGACATCACGAGATTACAAAGTTCTGATGAACGGGAAACTGTCCAAACGGTACATCGTCACCGATGCCGGTCCCATAAATTCGATGACAGCATCATGCGGCAGTTTTTGCGGCGCATACTGGGAGCATGAGGAGTTTGACATTTCCGAGGACGGAATGTTTTACGATAAAAAATATTTGGAAGAAGAGGTAAGCACATGAAAGCAGTCCTTATCAGCATCAAGCCCAAGTGGTGTGACCTGATCCGGCTGGGGCGTAAGACGGTTGAGGTTCGCAAGACCTGCCCGAAGCTGGAAGTGCCGTTCAAGGTTTATATCTATGAGACCATGGATGGCGGTCGTGGGAGCGGCCTTGTTTTCGGTGAGTTCGTCTGCATCGGATTTGATGTGTTCAGGCCGATCGGCAAGGGCATCAGCATCAAGCGCTTCCCTGCATTGTATGAAAGTTGCCTGACCCTTGATGAAATCGTAAAGTATGCGCAGGGTGAGCCGGTATACGGCTGGCAGATCTCTCAGCTGAAGCTCTACGAGGAGCCGCTCAAGCTGGAGGACTTTTCCCGCCACGGTTTCTGTGGCATGAACGGGACTGGTGTTTGCGGCAATGCAGACTGCGAGAACTATCAACCGTCTGGCAACTATATGGAGCCGCCCACCTGTGCAGTCAATGGCTGCACCCTGTATGAAGCGCCGCAGAGCTGGTGCTATGTGGAGGAAAGGAGGGATTCGGAATGAAGTGGATTCAGATTACCGATGTCATAAAGTGGATTGCTGTGTGCGTTGCAATCTCCATTTCTGTTTATGTGACAAGGGATGGAAGATACCTCTGGTTTCTTCTCATCCCTGCATTCCTGATTTAAGTGGGGTGATGGCAATATGAGAGATTGTTCTATATGCAAGGCGAGGGCGTACTGCTGGGAAGCAGTTGAACCCGGCTCCATCATGTGCGGCATCAACCTGATGCAGCATGGTGGGACGAAAAGTGAACCCGAAACGCCACGGTCGATAAGCGTGAAGCTGAGTCCGACCTTTTGCGCATACTGTGGTAAGCCGCTGAAAATTATTGGGACAGAGCGCTTCTGCAACAACGTCCAGTGCTTCAACCGCTTTCAGAATGTATAAAGGGGGATGCCTGATGTCAAATTTTCAAAAAGATGTCCAGCTCCTCACTGATTTGCAGGAGCTGATCTCCGATGCAGAGCGCACCGCCAATATGCCGGGGTATGCGGGAGCTGTGTTCAATGCAATCTCCCCGGCGCTGAAAGCGGCCATGCCGGCAGCACAGAAGAAAGCCCGGCGGCAAATCGATGTGCTGACCCGCGCCAAAGAACGGCTGATGGAGCTGATGGAGGAACCGCAGAAATGACCAACGGTGACTTTATCTGCTCGATGTCGGATGCAGACATCCGGGAAAACTTCACCCAGCTGCTCTGTGAATTCGTCCAGCGGAAGCAGACGAGCCGTTGCCGGAGCAGAGAACATTGCTTCCACTGCATTAAGGACTGGCTGAAAGAAGAAAGCGTGGCGCTTAGGAGGGCCGATGATGACACTGAATGAGATTCGCAAGCTCCGGGGGATGACCCTCAGCGAGTTTAGCCGGAAGTCAGGGCTGTCCCCGCATACTGCATGGAACCTGATGGGCTACAGGGAACTCTACGGAAATCCTCGGATGGACACGATGGTGGATGCGGCGCGGGCGCTGAATGCGGTCGTGACGATCACCCCCAAGGGCGTGACGATTCGCGCCAGAAAGGAAAGCGCATGACTCCTATTCCATTCCGTGAGCAGAACATCACCTATAACCCGCCGGAGGGCATGGAAGACAAGTGCGAAGCGCTTCCAGCTTTCCGGGGAGAGGGACAGGTGATCTCCTGCTGGCATCTTACATTATGGGAGCGCATCAAGCTCCTGCTGACCGGGCGGCTGTGGTTCTCGGTGATCGGCAATGGACAGCCGCCTATCTGGCTGGGCGTGGATTGCCCGTTCATCCGTAAATAATCCGACTGCAAGACCTGTATTTTTGCCGTAAAATGTGCTAAAATAATTGGGTAGCACCTCTACAAATTGGAGGCCGCGCACATATTACTGGAGGTCAGGTATGACGGTGCAAGAGCTGTCCAGATACTTAACGCTTCGCAAGCAGATTGATGAGGACAAAGAAATCTACGAGAACATGTGCCAGAAGATGGGGCCAGCATCCCCGTCACTGTCAGGAATGCCCCATACTCCCGGTGTTCGTGACAAGGTTGGTGATCTGGCCGCAGACCTGGCAGATTTGGATGCCGGCATCAAAGAGCTTGAAGCCGAAGCCGAGAGGGTGCTTCCAGCAATAGAAGAATTCTGCGTGTCGATTTCAGACCCGCGGATGCGCCTGATTTTCAGGCTCCGTTTCGTGCGGTGTCGCTCATGGGCAGAGATCGCAGGAACACTCGGACGGTACTATACCGAAGCCGGAGTGTGCAAGATGGCATATAATTACCTCAAAAAGATAGCCTGAACCAAATTCAAAAGGCCGCTGCTTCAGTGTGAAAATGCTGATTCAGCGGCTTTTTCTTTTGCTTGCATGCCACGGGTGGAAAGCGTAGTTTGTCAGATGACTTCCAATGGCTTCTGATGGGTTCCAATGACTTCCAATCGGTACGAATGCTTTCCAATGCTTTCTGATGACGCAAGGCGCAAGGCATGGTATTATTATGCTACAAAATCCTAAACAAAGCCGGGCGGTGCAGATCATCTGATGTGCGCCGCCATTTTTATGGGAAGGAGGATTTTTCGCCCCGCGTTGCTCCTTTGCGCGGGAAATCGTGCTTCCAGTCATCCCCGGTTCGCCGCTGGGGCTGTCTGAAAGCAGGTCATTATAAGGAGCAATTCATGGAAATCAGAAAAGTACCTATCAGCCTGCTCAATGCAGCACCCTACAATCCGAGAAAGGATTTGCAGCCCGGCGACCCGGAATATCAGAAGATTGCCCGGTCAATCGAAAAGTACGGCTGTGTTGAGCCTATCATCTGGAATGAGAAGACTGGCAACGTGATTGGTGGTCACCAGCGCTTGAAAGTGCTGGCGGCGACCGGCGCGGTAGAAGTGGATGTCAGTGTGGTGCAGCTGTCCCTTGAGGACGAAAAGGCCCTGAATTTGGCGCTGAACAAAATCAGCGGCCAGTGGGACAATGAAAAGCTGTCTGCCGTCCTGCAGGATCTTTCTGCCGGCTTTGATGTTGAGGTGACAGGTTTCGACCAGCATGAGGTTGACGCACTGGTTGCATCTTTCGCAGAGAGCGGCCACGAGTACGAGCTTCCCGGCTCTGAACCCTATATCAATAATTTCTTTGATTCTGGGGTTCAGGCAAAGCCCAAGTCCGAGGAACCCGCCGCCGCCCCTGCACCGGAAGTCCCGGCGCAGGATGCAGGGGTGCAGCCCAGCGTTGCACCCGCATCCGATGAGGTGCAGACAGCCCAGCCCGGTGGAAAAAAGACCGTCATTGTGCCTAACCTGTCTGAACAGGACGCAACCACCCTCGTGGACGTTCTCAAGGACATGGGCTTTGCGTACCGTCTGGAGGATGCGGCATGACACAGTATGTGATATGCGCACTTCAGATGGAGGGCTTTCACTGCTGGCCGGAGGCTGATGGGGAACTCGCATATCTCAAAAACTCACACCGTCATATCTTTTTTATTACGGCAGAGTTTCCAGTTCACAATGCAAACCGTGAAATAGAAATAATCAGCCAACAGAATGCAATCAAGCGCTATCTTCTCTCCAAGTATGGGGATGAGGATGGCGCTTGTCATTTTGGGCGGCGCTCCTGTGAGGACATCGCCGCTGAAATCCTGAACCAGTTTGAAAACTCCACATCCTGCACCGTCCTTGAAGATGGGTTTGGGGGTGCGCGAGTTGTTCGATAACAACATCAAAGTGCATTTTGCCGGGAGCGACGGCGGAGAGATATTCTACGCCGCCCTGCTGGCAGCACAAACCAAATACCGGCTGTTTTCCTGTTACAAGTACATTCTAAAGCGCCGCCCGGATGATGATTTCCGGCTCCCGGCGGACCATGTGATCCGTGTGCAGGACACAGTCAACCGCCATGTGATACAGGATAGCGGCCTGTTCACGCTGATGTTTGGTGCTGGGAAAGGGCAGACGCAGACGTTGGAAAGCCTGACCGAGTGGCAGGACAAGCTCATAGCATTCGTGCAGCAGAACAATCTCCGATGCACCTGTGTCGAGCTGGACTGCCAGAAAGTGCTGGGCGTGAGGGAAGCGTGGTACTTCCGGGAGCGGATGAAGAAGCTGCTGGATAACCCCCAAATCAACGTATTCCATTTTGAGGATGGGATGCGGGGGCTGGACAGCATGATAGATTTCAGCGACTACATAGCCCTGAGCATCCCGGAGCTGCGCATCATCAAGCCGAAGACGTTCCGGGAGGACACCCGCTATCTGACCCACTACATCAAAAACCGCAAACCCGAGATCGACATCCACCTTTTGGGATGCACCGATGTGAAGATGATCGCACAGAACAGCTTCTGTACCTCCGCAGACAGCACCAGCTGGCTATCCGGGGTTAAATACGGCTGGTTTGATGATGGAAACCAAAAGGCACATATCAATCAGTTCCGGAAAGACCTCATAGAACAGCGGCTATCCGCGGTGAGGACCATTACAGAGGGCAGGGGGCTGGAGCTGACAGATAAAACGCTTCTCTATGGAGCGAGAGCCAGCCTGTGCGCCACCATCTGCAAACAGAAATATACACGAGCCGCAGGCTCACAAGAATAGGAGCAAAAATGAAAAAGACAAACGAGAATTTGGTGATCCTGATTACGTTGTTTGCAATCAGCATCGTCATTGCCAATGTGACCGGCGCACGAACCATTACCACCGGCCTGCATATCGGCCCCATCGAGCTGGCCTTGAGCGGCGGCGCCATCACCTATGCCGTCACATTCCTCTGCACAGACATCATCGGCGAGATCTGGGGCAAGGCCACGGCCCAGCGCGTGGTGAAGTATGGCTTTATCGGCCAGATTTTTGCCACCGCCTGCATTATGCTCACCGGCGTTTTCCCTGCAACGGATGCCGTCATGGACAATGCCTATCAAACCCTGCTGGGGCAGAACTGGATCTTCGTCATCGGCAGTCTGTCCGCATACCTCGTTTCCCAGTCGTGGGACGTGGCCGTATTCCATGCAATCCGTGACCGCTACATTGCCAAGCATGGTAGCACCAAGGGTGGCCGCTGGCTCTGGAATAACGGCAGCACCATCACGAGCCAGATCTGGGACACGGTGATCTATGCGGTCATCAGCTTCGGCTTCGGTCTGGGCTGGGTGCATACCCACGAGGGCCGGATGCAGCTTATCGGTATCATCATCGGGCAGTATCTTCTGAAAGCCTGTTTGGCGCTGTTGGATACTCCCTTTTTCTATTTCTTCACAAGAAATGCAGACCGCCGCTGACGGCATCGTGTAGCGTGCGCTCTGTGTTCCGTCTGCCAGTTTGAGCAGAAACAAACAAAGGAGGATGGTGACTATGTAGATGGACAAGCGGGATAAAGGCTACACCCTGTATAAAAAAGGGCTGTCCTGCACCGAGATTTCCAAGAAGTTGGATGTGTCTATCAACACAGTAAAGTCATGGCGCAAGCGCTACTGGACGCAGGGTGCAGATGCACCCGCAAAACGCACCCTGCACCCAGAGGATGCACCCGCCGCACCTGACCCTGAAACAAGACCAAAACAGGGCGCGCCGCCGGGAAATGTCAATGCCGTTGGAGCAGGTGCGCCAAAGGGAAACCGCAATGCCGTCAAGCATGGTGGGTGGTCTGAACTGATGTTCCGAAGCTGGACAGAGGAACACCGTCAGCTGCTGGATGCCTGTGACGAAGATGTGGATGCAGAAGAACTGCTCATAAATGAGCTGAAATTGCTGACCGCCCGCGAGGGCTATCTGCTGGAACGTATCTCCCACTATTCTCAAGAGGGAGCCTATGTTCAGACGCAGACCACATCCAAGAGAAGCAGGAATTTCAAGCGGCTGGATGGTGACACTGAAAAGGAAAAGAACGATTTGCAGGCCTATGTGGATGCCATTGATGCCAAAATAGCCGCCGGGGAGCGTTTGCCGGGTAATGAAACCCTGACAAATTCCACTCTGGAAGCGTCCTACCTCATCATAGAGCGCTTGAACAAGCTCCTGACCGATGTACAGCGGCAGAAAGCCCAGTGCATCAAACAGCTGGCCGAACTGCGCAATATGAGCGGCGGCGGAAAGAGCGAACTGGTTGACGACTGGGTAGCAGCCATTCAGGCCGCAGAGGGGATGGACGATGACACGCCGTGAGTTTTTCCAAAGAAGAATACCGCGGTACCGCAAAGACCCGCTCCTTTTTTTCAAGGAAGTGACTCACTTTGAGCCGGATCCATGGCAGCGGGAGGCGGCTGTGGCGGTATCACAGCATCGGCGTGTTGCCATCCGTTCCGGGCAGGGCGTGGGCAAAACGGCATTGGAAGCCAATCTTATGTGGTGGTTCATTGCCTGTTTTTCCTACCCGCGCATCGTCTGCACCGCCCCCACGATGCAACAGCTGGATAACGTCCTGTGGGCAGAAATGGCAAAGTGGCTGGACGCAAGCCCAGTGCTTCAAATGATGTTCACATGGACGAAGACCCGCGTGTACATGAACGGCTATGACCGCCGCTGGTTTGCCGTCCCGCGTACCGCCACAAAGCCTGAGTCCCTGCAGGGCTTCCACGAAGACAATATGCTTTTCGTGGTTGACGAAGCATCCGGCGTTGCAGACCCCATCCTTGATGCCATCGGCGGCACCCTGACCGGCGCCAACAACAGGCTTCTCTACTGCGGGAACCCCACAAAGGCGACCGGCGGCTTCGCTGAGAGCTTCCAAGGGGACGGCATGGACTGGTACTGCATGACGGTATCAAGCCGGGACAGCCCCCGCACCAGCAAGGAAAACATAGCCGCTCTTGAGAAGAAGTACGGCAAAAATTCCAACGTGGTGCGTGTCCGTGTGGACGGCCTGCCGCCGGTCGCAGACAGTGATGTGTTCATACCCAGCTACATTGCGGAAAAGGCCACCATGAATGAGCCGCTTCCGCATGACAGCCCGGTGCGGCTCTCCATCGGCTGTGACGTTGCCCGTTTCGGTGATGACTGCACCGTCATTGCTCCAAACATAGATGCTGACGTTCAGGAGTTGAAAGTTCGGAACGGACAGGATCTGTGGGCAACGGCAGAGGACCTTATCTTTGAGTATCTTTTCCTGTTGGAGAAGTACCCGCAGTACCCCGGCATGGTCTATGCCATCATTGATGATACCGGTCTAGGCGGCGGCGTGACCGATATTCTGCGCCACGAAAAGGAAGCCAGACGACTGAACCAGCTTGAGGTTATCCCGGTGAACTTCGGCGCATCCGTGCCTCAGGAGGATGCCGCTGCCAACTATGCCGACATATCCACATGGATGTGGTCACTGGTTCGTGACATGGCACAGAGCGGGCGGCTGCATCTGCCCAATGATACAGAGCTGATCGCCCAGCTTTCCACGCGAAAGTACGCTTTTGCCGGAACACCGCCGAAGCTGAAGCTGGAGAGCAAGGACGTTATGAAGCGGCGCGGCCTGCCCAGCCCTGACCGGGCGGATGCCGTGGCGCTGTCCCTGTATCAGCCCATCACCTACACATGGGAAATCGGATAGGAGGAAACAACAGAAACATGGCAGTATTTGGATTCGGACGGCGCAATGCCGTTGGGCGGCAGTACAATGGCGGGAACGTCAGCGTTATGCTGCCCCGGTACACTACGCCGCCTGAGCGCAATACGCGGGACTGGCTGGAAATGTTTGGCCGCAACCCGCGTCTGGCAGTTGTGGATCGCATTGCTTCTGACCTGTCCACCTGCACCGGTAAGCTGTACCGCAAAGATGAGAACGGGGAAGAAGTGGAAATCACGGACCATCCCTTTTTGAATTTCATGGCGCATCCGAACCCCCTCTATGAAATGACTTCGGGTGCGTGCTGGCGGTTGCAGCAGATCTATCTGGAACTCAAGGGCGAGGGCTACTTCGTCTATGAATTTGATGCCCTCGGTCGTCCGGTGGAGCTGTGGCCGCTCCCTACACATTGGGTGCAGCAGACCCCCTATGTGGGCTACCCCTACTATGAAATCAGAACGACCGGCGGACTCATCCGGCAAATCCCGGTGGACGATATTTTCTGCATGAAAGAACTGAACCCGCTTGACCCCTACAAAAGAGGTCTCGGTGCGGCAGAGTCCCTTGCAGATGAGATCGAGACGGACGAGTACGCGGCAAAATTCCAGAAGAAGTTCTTCTACAACGATGCCACTCCGACCACGCTGGTCTCGATGCCGGGAAGCAGTAAGGATCAGCGTGACCGTTTCAGATCTGAATGGAATGAGCGCTTCCGGGGGCCGTTCAACTCCCACGGCATTGCCACGGTGGACGGCAACGTGACCGTGACGAAGCTGGCCGAGAACATGCGCGACATGGATATGACGGAGGGGCGAAGGTTCCTCCGGGATGCCGTGCTTGAGCATTTTGGTGTTCCGCGTGAAATCATGGGCATCACGGAGAGCAGCAACAGGGCCACGAGCGAAGCGGCTCAGTACATCTATGCCCAGAACGTCATTATGCCACGGCTCAACCGCCGGGAAGAAGCCATCAATACACAGATTTTGCCGTTCTATGGCAATGATCTTGTATGGCATTTTGATGATGTGGTCCCGCGCTCGCAGGAGTTCGACAAGGCCAAAGGCATTGACGGCTGGAATGCCGGGCTTTTGACCAAGGATGAAGCCCGCGAACTGCTGGGCATGGAACCCTGCAAGACCGGCGGCGACTGCTTCAAGATCACCATTTCCGATATGTTCATCGGCTCCAACGATGACCCGGCGGAAGTGACGACCGATCTGATGCAGGAAAGCACAGAGGAAGTTGAGGCCACGGACGATGAAGATACCGGCGGGATGCTGTCTATGAGTGACCGCCGGGAGCATGAAGAAAAATCCCGCACGCAGAACATCGGTAATCTGCTGGCGGCCGCCCAGAAAGCCCAGAGAGCGAAGTTTGAAGTTGCCACGATGAAGTTCTTCAAGCAACAGCAAAAGCGGCTCTCCGGCTCTCTGAGCGGCACTGAGAAAGCAGACTGGAGCGTGTGGGATGTCTTGATGCCCTACATCACGGAAAACCATGTGGAAGACAGCGCCGCATGGTCTGCCCTCGGTGAGCAGGAGCAGAAAAATCTTGTGGAGCAGTTCATTGGAGGCCTTGTCAACTGGCCGTCCGAAGAAACGGCAATGGAAGAAATCTTCAAGCCGCTTTGGAAGCAGACCTATGATGAGGGTACCCGGATTGCAAAACAGGCCTACAATATCCGCGGTGTTGACCGCCCGGAACTGCTCAGTCAGGCAAAGCTCCACGGTGGGAAGCGCGTCCGTCATGTGACGCAGACCACCAAGGAAAATATCTCCCGCATCGTGGCCAACGGCATTGAAGCCGGTATTGGCCGTGAAAAGATGGCGGATGAGATTTTGCAGGAGTACGAGATCCAGACCCGGAGCAGGGCGCGGCTCATTGCAGACCAAGAAACCGTTATGACACTGGAGACCGGCCACTATGACATGATGCAGAAAAGCGGCGCTACCACGAAGACGTGGCATCACCGCCCGCAGAAGAACCCTCGTGATGGTTCCGATGGCGGTCCGAACCATGTCAAGATGGACGGAGAGACCGTGCCGATCGATGCCCGGTTCTCCAATGGCCTGCGGTATCCCTGCGACCCGGAGGGATCTGCACGCGAAACCATCAAATGCAGGTGCTATGTCACCTACAACAGATAAAGGAGGGCGTGAGAGTGGTATTCACGCGAGAAGATGCAGCTCGTGCTGCACAGACCATCGGCATTGACTTCAAAAAGGAAGCATTCCAGCTGGAAGACCTGCTGAACGGCATGAACACAGAGCTTGCCCGGCACGGTACCAAGGCAGGAACGGCCGATGTTACACACGATGACCCCACTATGACGGCGAAGCTGGCAGTTGCAAATCTGCGGGTATCGCCGTCTTATTATTCCCAGCGCGTGGGGAAAAGCGCATGGGAACGCTCCCTTGCACGGGGAGTAAAGCACAAGGGCACAAAGACCGAGTACAAAACCGTGGAGTTTGAACTGGAGGGCTTTGACGATAAAGAGGGCACATTCTCCGGCTATGGAGCCGTGTTCTCCAATATCGACAGCGGCGGTGACATTATTGAGCCGGGTGCCTTCACGAAGACCATCGCCGAGGGCATCGGCCGGGTGAAAATCCTGTCCGGGCATAACGATAGTCTGCTGCCGATCGGCATTCCTACCGAACTCCGCGAGGATGCAAAAGGCCTCTTTATGGGCGCAAAAATCAGTGACACCACTCTCGGCAGGGATGTGAAGACGCTGATCCATGACGGCGTTCTGTGCGAACTCTCCATCGGCTATGACCCGGTTGTGTTTGACTACGATGAGAACGGCATCCGCCACCTCCGTGAAGTCAAGCTCTGGGAAATCAGCGTTGTCACATGGGCAATGAACGAACAGGCAGTCATTACGGACCACAAATCGGATGATGCGGCAACCCGCATCGAAGCAGAAGCGCAGGCCATCGTTACCGAGGTAAAGGCTGGGCGCAAAATTTCTGCTTCCCGCATGAAGTCCCTCAAGGATGCCTGCACGTCCATGAAAGCCGCCACAAAGCTGCTGGATAAGATTATTTCGGAAGCGCAGGGTGACAACGGCAAGGGGCATCCCCCGGTAAGCGCACACAAGTCCGTGGAACGGAAATCCGTTCCGAAGAAAACTGTAGAAATTATTTTTTGACACAGGAGGAAAAATCAATGCGTCTGAAGAACAGAAAGAAGTCCGCAGCCGCCATCAAGTCTATGAAGGTGGGCACCGATGAACTGAAAGACCTCATCAAGGGTGCCGTCAAGGAAGCTATGGGCGAGGAGGACGATACCGGCGATGATGGTAGCGATGCTGCCGCCTCGCTGGACGGTATTACCGCAGAGGACATGGCTGATATTATCGAACAGGCCGTGGACAATGCCAACGAGAAGCGCAAGTCCCGCAAGGATGCCGGTGAGGAAGTCGGCGACCTGACGGCCGATGAAGTCATTCAGGAGGCTGCTGAGATCATCGATGCCATGACCGCAGATGAGGGTATGGACGATGATGAAGCCGATTCCGAGGGCAAGGATGACGATGAGGCTGATTCCGGTGAAAAGGACGACGACGAAGCCGCTTCTGAGGATGATGCCAAGCGCCGCAAGTCCGCCGCATTCCGCCGTCAGGTGAAGTCCGGCACTGCCCCTGCCCAGCGTAAGTACTCCAGCCTGTTCATGGGCGGCACCGCTTCTGCCAAGAAGCAGCAGAAGAGCGTTCCCCCGCTGGTGAATCTCGCCCGCGCCATCAAGTGTCTGGATGTCTTCGGTCGGCATGACCCGGAACGTGCTGAGTTCTACGCCAAGAAGTACTACGAGGATATGTCCATGGCCCGCGAGTTCAAGGCCATGTCTGCCACCAACCCGACCGCTGGCGGCTTCCTGATCCCGGAAGTCTATCTGGATGAGGTCATCGAACTGCTGTACAGCAAGACTGTTATCAAGGAGCTGGGTGCACGCACCATTCCGCTGGAGAACGGCAACCTGAACATCCCTCGCATGACCTCCGGCACCCGCGCTATGTGGGGCGGTGAGGGCCGCAAGATCGCTTCCACCCAGCCTGCATTCGGCAACCTGCGTCTGTCTGCAAAGCGTCTGGAAGCTATTGTGCCCCAGACCCGCGAACTGATGATGAGCACCAAGTATAGCGCCGATGAACTGTTCGCCGCTGATCTGTCCCGCCGTATGCAGCTCGGCCTTGACTGGGGCGCTCTGTACGGCACCGGCGGCGAGTTCCAGCCCACCGGCATTGCCAATACCCCCGGCGTTGAGAAGATCGACGCAAAGAAGATGGATGCCCAGTATGCCGCAGACGGCAAGCTGACCGCCGATTTCCCGGTCTATGTGAAGTCGCTGGTTATGAGCAAGAACGTGGACGATCAGGCTCTGGGCTGGGCTTTCAACTCCTTTATGGAGGGCTATCTCAAGAACATCAAGACCACCACCGGCGACTACATCTACCGCGATGAGATGAACGCTGGCAACTTCCTTGGTATGCCGTACAAGGTTTCCAACCAGATCCCGACCGACAGCAAGACCGGCTGCACCGAAATGTTCTTCGGCAACTGGGCAGACCTGATGATCGGCGATCAGATGGGTCTGGAGACCTACACCACTCTGGACGGTACTTGGACGGATGAGAACGGTGTCCAGCACAACGCCTTTGAGGAAAATCTGACCAGCACCCGTGCGCTGATGTACGATGACATTGGCGTGCGCCATGTTGAGAGCTTCGCCTACGTCCACAATATCAAGGTTATCTGAGGAGGAAGACTGCTATGAAAAGAGCACTGTTTGATACCGTCACCGTCCTGCCGTTTGCCAGCGGCAATGTGGTTGACCGCACCGGCTATGAGAGCGCCGTGCTGGCTGTTACTGTGGAAGCATCCCAGACGGCCACCATCAAGGTTGAAACCGCCGACAGCACCGCCGGTCCGTATGAGACGGTCAAGGACAGCCGCATCTTCGTTGACAACCCGGTCAATGAGGATGGCGAGGCCGTCATCGAGAACGAAGCCGAAGCTCAGGCTGTGGCGAACCTCGACATTGACCTGATCGGCTGCAAGTCCTGCGTCAAGATCACTGCCACCAACGGCACCATTGGTGCGCTGGCGCTGGGTGATGCCACCAACTGCCCTGTCAAGGAAAGTATCTGATGGAGGGCTGCATGATGGCGAGAATGTTCAAACCGCCCAAGTCCGCCCCGCGCCCTGCTGAGAACAAAGCAGTTCATGCAAAGGAGCGGAAGACCGCCGCAACCCCGCCTGCGGCTTCGCAGGAAGCCCCGGAAAAGGGCGCTCAGTAAAGTTTCCCCTCTGATGGGAAAAGCCTGTCAGAGGGCTTTTATTTGGAGGTGTCGTGTTGGCCGTAACACTGAGAGAAAATGCCCTCACCACTCTGGATGCCCTGAAAACCTCGCTCGGCATCGACCCGGCGGAAGAAGATGCACAGCGGGACACAACCCTTGTGCAGCTTATCAATGCGGCATCTGCGTGGCTGGAAACTCAGCTGGGAAGAAAGCTGGGAAAAAGCACCTACCGTCAAAAATATTGCGGTACTGGAACGCAGATGCTGTCGTTGGAGCAGTATCCCATTGTCAGTGTGGAACGTATCACGGACACGTTCACCGGGGAAACCATTACGGACTTCGATTTCAACGAAACCGGAGAGATTGGGGTTCTGTTCCGTGAAGATGGATGGACATACCGCGGGCACATCGGCGGGCTGGCCTATGACTACATTGCCCCCAGAAAATATCTGGAGGTGCAGTATGTGGCCGGGTATATTCTGCCGAAAGATGCCACCGAAGACCATCCGGCCACGCTCCCGGCAGATCTGGAAGCCATTGTTTGGTACATGATCGCCCAGCAGTGGGCCATCATTGAAAATGATGCCGCCGGGCTGTCGGCGTTCTCTATCTCCGATGTGAGCTGGACTTTCGATAAGAATATCAGCGAAACATGGCAGTCCGTGATTTCAAAGTATCAGCGGTGGTAACATGAAAATCCTTAAAGATGGATTTCGCGCAGATATGGAGCGCATCAAGCGGGAACTGACAGCGCTGCAAGGCGTGAGTATTCATGTGGGTATTCTGGGAGACGCGGGAAGCGACATCCTGATGATTGCCGGTGTGCATGAATATGGAGCGACGATCAGTGCGAAGAATGTCAAGCATCTGGCTATTCCGTTAAATATGGAAGCAAAGAATGCTGGCAGTCCCCGCAAATTCAATGACCTGCGGTTTATTCCCATTTCTCCCGGCTATGGCTTTTTGGTACGCGACAGAAAGCATCCCCAGAAAGCCCCCGGCAGGAAGAAGCAGGAAAAACATGATGCAAAAAAGCATCCGAGCGGCGGCGAAGAAGACCCGCGCCCGAATGAGGACTACGAGTGGATGTATATGCTGGTGGACAGTGTGACCATCCCAGAACGCAGTTTCATTCGAGCGAGCTTCGATACCGGCAGGGCCACGCTGGAAAATATCTGCAAAGAAGCTGTGGACGGCATCATTTTGAAAAAATGGACGGCTCAGGAAGCGGCAGACTATATCGGGAAGTGGGCGGTCGAAATGACCCACGACTACTTCAACACGAAGCTGTCACCGCCAAAGTCTGCCACAACGCAGTTGACCAGCACCCAGTATCAGCCCCTGTTTGATACCGGGCGGCTGTACAACAGCATTTCGTACAGCGTGGAGGGTATCTGATTTATGAGAAAATGGAAAGGGCCGCAGATCCCGCGAAGCCTGCTGCACAGTATGTACGAGGTGCATACCGAGGGCGGCGGTTATGATAAGGAGCAGGGCGGACAGTGGAAGCCGGGAACAACGGTCGAAACTGCGTTTCAGGGCGTTGTGATGCCGCTGAACAATGAAGATTTGCAGTACATTGACAGCGGAAGCTATACGCTCAATGCTCAGAAAGTCTATACGAATGGGCATACCCTGCAGGTGGGCGCTCAGTTCCGGGATGGGTTTGACGGCCAGATCTATACGGTCAAGCAGGAGCTGACCCACGGCCCTGTGCATTCGATGAAGCGCTACATGGTTGAGAAGAAAGGGGAGAGCAACCCGAAATGAATTTCAGGGAACTGCGGAACCGTCTGATCTCAAGCCTGTGGGATTACATTGGATGCCCGGTCATTCTGTCAAATCAGGTCCAGCCGGAAGCTGAGCCGCCGTTCTGCATCTATACGGTAACTGCACCGTATATTCCGGACGGCGGCATGGGTGACTATGAGATTGTCGATGTTGCCGAGGGCGTGAAGATCTCTCGGATGGAAATGCCCTCGGCTACATTCTCGTTCACTTTTTGCAGCCAAAACCGCACTGCAGAGGATGGCTCTGCGGTGAACGGTGAGGATGAAGCGTGGGCGTTCGCTGATAAGGCCATCAGCTATTTTAAGCACGCAGGGCAGGATGATTTCCTTGCGCTGGGTGTGGCTGTGGTTGATGTGGGTCAGGCACAGGATCGCACAACGCTTCTTGTGGACGAAGCCGCCCGGCGGGTCGGCTTTGATGTACAGATTCGGTATACCCGCATCGATGAGCGCGAAACCGCGTCCATCGAAAAAATTAAAATTTAAGGAAAGGACTGAATTGGATGAAAGATATTCAGGTTTTTACCGCGCTCGATGCAAAAACCGTGGCGGCGGAAAAGCTGGACATCCTGCTGCTCTCGACCGAGGGCGCAGCTGACATGGCAACGTACAATGACCTTGAAAAGCTCAAGGCGGCATTTCCGGGGAAAAAGGTCGCGGCCATGGCGGACAAGATGTTCAATCAGGATAACACCCTTGCAGATACGCTTATCCGCAAGGTGCGTGTGGCTGGCATCGAAAATCCTCAGAATGTGGGCGGCACTGCATCCCACATTGAAATTGCATTCGGCGAAAATATGCCGACCGAAACGCTGGAAGCCAGCACCGCCTACTATGCCAAAATCGGCGGCAAGGCTGTGGTGAAGATCACCACCGGCGAGGAAGTGCCGGTGGACTGCACCGGGCTGGCGAAGCTGTTCGCAGGAACGTCCTTTGAGGAAGATGGTGTGAAGTTCACCGCTGCTGTGGACGACAATACCGTGACCTACACCAGCACCACCCGCACGGCCGTTTCTGGCTATGCGGAGAGCATCAGTCTGTATAAGGATGCAGACTGCTTCGAGGATATGGGTCTGAGCGGCGCTGTTGTGTTGGTTTCCGTAGGCAAGGCGGATACCACTAAGGCCGAAAACCTCATTGCTGCCATCGAAGACCTACGCGACCACAACGATGACTGGTATTTCATCCTGACCGACGTTACCGACCCGGTCTGCGTAACTGCCCTGTGCAAGTGGGCGGAAAGTACGGAACCCACGGAAGCAGCGCTGGGTGCCGGTGTGGAAGATCACCGCAAGTTCTACTTTGGCCAGACCAACGACAAGGAATATGTCAACGAGTATGGCCGCAGCGTTGTGACCTATGCTGATAATCTGGCCGAGTGGGTGGATGCAGCATGGGTCGGAAGTGTCGGTCCGTTCTGGCCGGAGAGTGTCACATGGAAGTGGAAAGTGCCTGACAACGTGAGCGTTGCGGACCTCCGCGACAGTGAGCGCGACCTGCTGGAGGAGAACCGCGTCAATTTTATGACGGCGGAGTATAAGCACGAGTATATGAAGAACGGCATCTGTGGTGATGGGAATTTCATCGACAACGTGCTGGGTGCCGACTACATCACCTATCAGATCCGCGAAAATCTGTATGAGATTTTCATTGCCAACAAGAAGATCGCCTACACGGATGACGGTTTCGCACTGGTTGCGGCCGGCGTGTTCGCGGCACTCAACCGGGCTGTGGAACTGCACATTATCGCAACTGACCCGGAGGATGACACCGGTGTGTACACGGTTGTGATCCCCAAGCGGGCAGATGCGACCGATGAGCAGGCCCGCAACCGCCAGATGCCCGACATCAAGTGGAGTGCCCAGCTGGAGGGCGCTGTTCACAGCGTCAAGGTCAACGGTACCCTGCGCGTCACCCTGAATGGCTAAGAAAGGAGGAAGCTGTCATGGCAAGTAATATCGAAGTTGCATCCTATGACCCGAAAAAGGTGAACTTGGTGATGAACGGCAAGATCATTACCGGCTTTGCTTCGGACTCTATGATCACGATTGCCCGCAACGAAGACACGGTTACTACGCAGGTCGGCGTAAAGGGCGATGTGGCATACAACGAAAATGCAAATGAGAGCGGCACCATCACTGTTACGCTGATGGGTACTTCGTCCAGCCTGCCGTATGTCCGCAGCCTTGCGCTCAAGCGTAAGGAAGTCTCTGTGATGATCGTCGATGCCAACGATTCGGCATCGGTCAATGTGGCAGAGGAACGCTGCCGCGTCATCAAACCGCCTGACATCACCCGCGCAAAGGAGATCGGTTCTGAATCGGTCAGTATCTTTGTGCCGTCTCTGAATTATCGTTAAGCTATGGCCGGAACGAACTGGCCGGAGCGTCCAAAAAGTTTATCTGAAAGGGGCTACCGAAAATATATGGCTAAGACTAAGGAAATCACCATTGGTGAGCAGAAATTCACCCTCCAGAGCGTTTCGCCCTCGTGGTACTACGACTTCAACGATGAGTGCGGCAACACCGGCAGCGGAAAGCGCAAAAGCGCAAAGTACATGGACGGCATGTTTAAGAACTGCGTTGTGGCACCTGCTGAGGTCAAGGCAAAGGGCATGGAGTTCTTTGACGACAACGAAGACCTGAAGACCGCCGAAAAGCTGATCTCCGCCATCGAGCAGTTTCTTCGCAGCTGAACTGGACATTGCCAACGCTGCCCACAAAGCAAAAGTCAACAAGGGCTTTTGGTGCATGGTGTGGTCTGGCAATGGCGTGACCTACACAGAACTGCGTCAAATGGATCTGGCGGAGTACCAAGAGTGCCGTCAGGCCAAACGCCTGTGGGTTGAACAGTGGCGGGAAGAAGCAAAACCAAAATGAAAGCCGAACTCGTTTCAAGAGATGGCTTTTTGTTTTGCGCATCGGGAGGTGAAACCGCATGGATGATGCGCGCAACCTGCAATACGGTATCGGTTTTGATACTGCTGATGCTGAAACCTCTGTTGAGAACCTCGGTGAAAAGGTTGAAACCCTCGAAGAAAATATTGGGGCGGTTGAAGTTGGAGCACAGCAGATGGGTGCATCTGCGGTTTCTGCCTGCCAGATGGGGCAGGGAGCGGCCGAGCGCTTCACCGGGGCTGTCAGTGATGCTTCGGGTGGGCTGGATGATATGGCTTCCAGTGCATCCGAAGCGGGCAATGCGGCCCAAAAGGCGGCGGGTCATTGGAATATGACCGCAGAGGGGCTTGAGTGGGTGGAAGAAGCTGCTCAGGCCGCAGAAGCCGCCGCCGAGAGTTTCCGTGATGAAATGGATGACTCCGGCGGTGCCGCCGGGCGCTTTCGGGCGCAAATCAGGAAAACGGCTGAGTCGGCGCAGGACATGGGGACTGCATTCAAGGGTTCGATGGCCGATGGCCTTGATGCCGGACAGAGCATTGCGAAGTCTTTTCGGACCGGCGTGACCGGGGCGATGGATTTTACCAAGAAACGGGCAGAAGTTTTCGCCAACAACATGGTCCGAAATGCAAAAAACATCAGCAAAGCATTCCAGCATCCCATAAAAATCATCCGCAGTGGGCTGGTGTCCGCACTTCGCCGGGCGAAAAAATCTGAGGATGAAACCGCAGACGGCGCGGACGATGCCGGAGACCATCTTGCGGAAATGGGTGCCGCCGGGGAAGATGCCGGCAACCAAATCAAAGAAGCTATATCCGGGGCGGTCAAGGCTTTTGTCGGTTTTGAAGCCATAAAACGCGGCATCGAACTGCTCAAACAGTTTGGTGCGGCGGCGGTGAGCGCATTCTCTGATGCCGAAAGCACTTCAAAGAAGTTTGGACGATCTTTCTCCGAGGAAGCCGCCGCATGGGCGGATAACTACGCTGATGCGGTGCATCGGAGTACTGCCGAAGTCCAAAGTTTCATGGTCTCCAACAAGGCCATGTATAACGAGTTGGGCATTACGGCTGCTGCGGCCGAAAACCTCTCTGAAATGACGACCTCGCTGGCGTATGACTTCGGTAATGCGTTCAGCATGGACGATTCGGAAGCGCTGTCGCTCATCCAGAGCGCGATCGGCGGCAGCACCGATGCTCTGAATGAGTACGGAATTGTCCTCGATAAAACGGCCTTGAAGAACAGCGCCGCAGCTCTGGGGCTTGGTACCAATATTGATGCTCTGGATGATGCCGCAATGGCTCAGGTCAGGCTCAATGCCATACTGGAACAGAGCAGCGACATTCAGAAAGCCGCGGTCGAGCAGACCGGCGGTTTGACGAACTCCATCAAATCGCTGAAAGGCGAAATGGCCGACTTCATGGCCGATGCCGGAGAAAAGTTTTCCCCAGCGCTGGAAGATATGGTCGGCGTTTTTCTGGATGAATGGCCGGAACTGGAGCCGACACTGCTTGAATTCGTTGGAATCCTTGCAGATGGGATGAGCGCCGCTGTTCCTGTCATTTCCAATCTGGCGCAAAGTATCCTGCCGTCCCTGATTTCCACGCTGGGAACTCTGTTTGATGCTGCCGGGCCTGTCCTGAGCGTCATCGGAGATCTGGCGCAGGAAATTTTGCCGCCGCTGGCCGGAATTATCAGCGAGTTGGCGGCGAATGCGCTTCCACCTTTGAGAGATATTTTCGATGAGCTGAACTATCGTGTGGTTCAGCCCCTGATGCCTGTGCTGCAAGAACTGGCCGATGATTTACTCCCCGTCCTCGGCATGGCTCTTGGGTCGGCGGCGGATATGGTTGGCCCTCTCGCAGATGCGTTTATTCCGCTCCTGACGGACATTCTCCCTGTGTTCGGCTCGTTGGTATCGACGCTGGCCGGGTCGATCATCCCGCCGCTGACCGATATTTTGCAGGTTGTGATTCAGGCACTACAGCCGATAATTCGGCTCGGCCTGCAAATCGTAGAAAATATCCTGCCGGTGGCGACCCCGCTTATCGAAGCGGCGGGTTCTGTGCTGTCCGGCGTTGTCGTGCCGGTGCTGGACTACATTTCGCCTGTGCTGGGGGTAATCGCCGATGCACTCGGCGTTGTGGTGGGCTGGGTAAGTGATTTGCTCGGATTTTTCACCAGCGGCGTGAGCGCGGTGGTTGATTGGTTCTCCGGCCTGTTCGGTGGGGCAAAGGACAGCACCGATGCCGTGCAGGAACTAACCGGCGCTGTCAGCGATTTGGACGGTGCTGCTGGCACGGAAACCTCGCTGGCGGTTGACACATCGGAGTACTCCTCCAGTGTGTCGCAGGCTTCCCAGCAAGCGCAGGAAGCTGTTTCTGAGGCTGCGACCGCTGCCCGCGAAATCTCCAACGAGAATTACGGGCAGATGGCAGAGGATGCAGAGACTGCCTATGCGAGCATGACTCTTGATGCAGAAAATGCTTGGGACCGCATGGAAAAGGCGGCATCCGAGGGCGCAGAAAACATCATCGGGTCTATCCAGAAAATTTTGTCTGCGGCTGATGCTGTCAGCGGCATCAATATCAATCTGAGCAGCAGTGCGAACATTCCGCACAATGCTGATGGCACAGATGATTTTGAGGGCGGCTGGACACACATCAATGAGCGCGGCGGCGAAATGGCATATCTGCCGTCCGGCACCGCAATTATCCCGGCCGACAAGACAGATGAAATTATCAACAACTCTACCAGCAGTTCCAGCGTAACCTATGAGGATCATTCTACTTTCTCTCCGACCATCAGCATCACGCTGGGCGGGGAAACCACAAAAGCCGATGCTGAAGAAATCGTCCGCCGGGTAAAACAGACGATGGAAGATTTCTGGCAGGAGAAGAAAGAGGAAGAATATCACGAGCGCACCCTGCAGGGAGCGTATGCACAGTAGGGGGTGATTTTGTGGCATACACCATTACAGGCGAAAAGTGCGGGACGGTCCGCCTTGACGCTGAAAAGACCGGCGTAGTCGTAACGGAAAGCGTCCAGCGCAGCAGCAAGGTTACGTCAAACCCGGTGGAAAAGGGTTCCGACATCAACGACCATGTTATCAATGATCCGGTGGTCTTTTCCATTACGGGTGTTTTTCTTGACGAAGATCAGTCCGATATTCTGGAAAGAATGTGGAAAGAAAAAGATGTGGTTGAGTATACCGGGCGCACCCGGATCTCTGACTGCGTTATAACCTCGTTCAAATCCGACATAAGCGCTGACAATAAAAACGGCTCAAAGTTCACCGTAAGCCTCAAGGTCATCAACCGGGTATCCGCAGAGTATGTGGCAAGCGGTGAGCAGATGATGTCCGCACAGGATGCCAACGCTTCAAAAAAGGTCAGCAAGTCGCAGACAAAATCGACTACGGCCGATGGTCTGCATACAACGGTGTCCCAGACTATTTCCTCGAGCGCGTATTCCTCTTATGTCAACAGCTATGCGAACAAGGCGGCAAGCAGCAGCGGGCCGTCTGGCCGCACGACAAGGGCCTACAGCGCCGCGTAAAGGAGTGGAGCTATGGAGGGGTTGAAACTCATCGACCTCGGAAATGAGGTCAGCTATATTGATGTTGACACGTCAAAGGTGCCTTATACGTTCTCCGTCAAGCTGGGCGACAGGACGTTTGCATTCAGCATCCGCTACAATGAGGTAGGCGGTTTCTTTACGGTAGATCTGTCGATTGCCAGCACAGGTGAAGTGCTGGTGTACGGTGATATTGTGAGATATGGCCGACCGCTGTTCAACAGCGTGGAGGATGAGCGCTTCCCGGTGCCGGTCATTATGCCGCTGTGCCTGACCGGCGACGATATTTCGGAGGTCACATTTGAAAATTTCGGCAAAGAAGTTCGGCTGTACCTCTGGGAAAGGAATGCAGCGTGAAGTTTTGGAAACGTCAAGCGACCTTGCAAATAGGGTCGAAGCGGTTTGGCATGGATGATCTCTATTTCAAGTTTACGGTGCCATTTGAGGACAGCGAAAAACTGGGAACAGCGACCATCGAAGCCTACAACCTATCTCCGGCCACTCGCAACAGCATCAAAAAAGGAATGCCGATTATCCTCAATGCAGGATATGAGGGGGACATAGGTGCTATATTCACCGGGAAAGTTTCACAGGTTTCGGACAAGCATAGCGGCACAGAGGTCATTACCACCATTGCGGCCGCTGAAGCTCTGGAAGAATGGCTCTCGAAAGAGGTCAACAAGACCTACACCGCCGGGAGCAAGGCCAGTGCCATTGTAAAAGACCTGCTCAACATTTTTGGGCTTGAGGTTGGAACGATGGAGCTGGCGGTGGATAAAGAATACCCGCGCGGCAAGGTCTGCAAGGGCAAGGTGAAAAATGTCCTGACGGAGATCGTTACCTCTGACTGCAAGAGCCGCTTCCTCATAAGAAACGGCATTGTTACCATCAATGACCCCAAAACAGGCACGAAAACAGGATATGTCCTCAGTGCTGAGTCAGGGTTGTTGAAGGCAGCGGAAGCCACAGACCGCACCGAAACGACGACCCGCCAAACGACCGTCAAGGATGGGAAAGAAAAGCAGGAGGTCACTTATAAGCGGGAATGCCTGCTGAACTACCATCTGGCCCCGGCGGATGTGGTGAAAATAAAGTCGGATACTCTGAATGGAAACCACCTTATCAAAGGCGGTCAGCATACAGGATGCCCGGATGGCGACTGGAAAACAACGATTGAGGTGAAGCCTGTATGAACGGCAAAAGAGAATATGACCTGAGAGATCAGGAGCGCCGTGAACAGGCGGCCAATGTCCGCGTTGGAGCCTTGTGCCGGGTGGAAAAATTTGACCCTGCGGCCATGCGGGTTGATGTGCAGCCGCTTTCCAAAGCACTGGATGCCGGCGTGTATCGTACCCAGCCGCAGATTTTGTCTGTCCCGGTAGCGCTGGTTCGGGGCGGCGGCTTTGTCCTGCGCCCCTGCTACAAAGCGGGGGATGTTGGGGTGCTGCTCTATATCGACCACGATATTGACCGCATTGCGGCATCTGGAGAAGAAAGCGAGCCGAACACGGAACGCAACCACTCTGATGAAGATGCCGTTTTTATCGGTGCATTTGTGCCGGCATCTAACCCGCTGTCTGGACTGCCGGACAACTGCCTTGTGATGGCGACCGAGGGCGGCGGGATCTATGTGGCAGTGAAACAGGACAAGGTGGAGATCAAGGGCGATGTGGAAGTTCAGGGCAAAGTTAAAGTCCGGGATGACGTGATCGCCAAAACGATAAGCCTTGTCAACCACAAACACACGGACAGCAGGAACGGCAACACGTCGGCCCCGCTGCCCTGAGGAGGGGAAGAATGGCAAACATTACTGTTCTGGCATTGGATCCTCAAACAGGAGATTTGTGCTTTGATGCCAATGGGATGCTGATGCTCCGTGAGGATGCAGAAGCGATCGCGCAAAACGTCAGAAACAATCTTCTGACATGGAAAGGCGAATTTCCACTCAATACCGATCATGGAACCGACTGGGAACGTGTTGTGCAGCAGCCCCGCAGTGAAGCGGTGGATGAAGCGGACAGCGTTGTGCGGTCGAGCATTTTTCAGGAACCGTATGTGCAGGAAATCAGTTCTCTTTCCATGACGGCCGATGGCCGGGCGCTCGGTGTGGAATTTTCGGGTGTCCTGTACAATGGCGAAACAATCAGAGTGGAGGTGAACACTGGTGGATGAATACGGATGGGGCCTGACCTCAGCTGGTTTCCGCCGCCCGACATACAATGAACTGCTGGATGCTCTGGAGCATAAAGCGAGGGAATTGTTTGGGGCAACGGCGAACCTGACCGTCAGAAGCCCTCTCGGCCTGTTCCTGCGCATTTTTGCATGGATACTCAATATCCTGTTCTCTGTGCTGGAAGATGTCTACAACAGCCGCTTTGTGGACACAGCGGTTGGCACCTCGCTGCTGAACCTCGGTAGAGCCATCGGCCTACGTGTGCTGTCTGCCCAGAAAGCCAGCGGCTATATCATGGTGACTGGCCCGCCGGGGGTCATAGTACCGGCGGGATGGCTGGTTGAAACTGCGGCCGGCATCCAGTTCTTTGCTGTTTCGGATACTGAAATTGGTGCAGAGGGTACGGTCATGGTGCCGTTCCGCTGCACAAGCACTGGGCCGGACGGCAACGTGGCTGCGGGGACGATCACCACCATCACAAATCCCGGATCGGTCGCAGGTATCACGGCGGTGACAAACCCGGCGGCTTTTACTGGCGGTAGAGAACGTGAAACGGATGAAGAATTCCGCGACCGCTACTATGCCAGCGTGGACTATGCTGGTGGCGTGAACGCGGACAGCATCCGTGCCGCCCTGCTCCAGAATGTTGATGGCATTATGGAAGCAAAGGTGTTTGAAAATGATACTGACGATGTGGATGACTACGGCCTGCCGCCGCACAGCATTGAAGCTGTTGTTTACGGCGGTCTGGACAGCGACATTGCGCAGATCATTTACAAAGAACTGGGTGCCGGCATACAGACGACCGGCCAGAAAGTGGTTGAGGTCATCACCGCTTCTGGAGCAACAAAGGCAATTCACTTCAACCGGCCGCACCCGGTACCTGTCTATGTGAAAGTGGTCGGGCTGTCTACCAGCGGGGACTTCCCCCATGATGGAGTAGACCAGCTCAGAGCGGCTATTGTCGCATACATCGGCGACAACGAAAGCGGCGGGGTGAGCATCGGCGAAACATTGTATCACCAGCGGCTTCCGGCGGTGCTGTACAAGGTTCCCGGTGTTTTGGATTTCGATGTGCTGATCGGTACGGATGCGGAAAATCTTCAGGCGGATAACATCCCGGTGGATAGCCGCTCCAAGGTTGTCACGGATGATGGGATGGTGACCATCGATGCGTGAATACGGCTATCTTGAAAAGATGCTGGACATGCTGACAGACCCCTATACCCACCGGGATCTACAGAATGTCCGAAAAAACCGTAAGCTGGAAACGAACATCGGAAAACTGTTTTCCCTGCTGGCAGATGGCTTTGAGGTCATCCATAAAAATGCCGAACTGGTTCGGCTGTGGGATGACCTTGAAAATGCTGAGGGCGCAGTACTTGACCGCTATGGAGCCAACTTTGGTGTACAGCGCGGTGCAGCAAGTGATGCCCTCTACCGAATTTTAATCCGGGTCAAGATGCTGGCACAGCTTTCCGGCGGCGATGGCGATACCGTCATCCGGGCAGCGGGGGAGTTGCTGGGTGTTCAGTTTTCGGATATTGAGTTGCAGGACGTGTACCCTGCAAAGGTCGCACTGTATGTGGATCAGAGCTTGCTTTCTGAGGAACGGCTGGCGCTGATAGATCAGATTGCAGTTGCCCTCAAGCGTATTCTGACCGCCGGTGTTGGCCTACGCCTGTATCTGCGGACCTACCGCACATACCGCTATGACCTGAACATTGGTCACGGCGCGATGGTAAATGTGGTTCGCTGGCTTCCTCCCGTTTCACAGGACCGCAGCAGCCGGGCAGATTTCAAAATCGGCCACGGCGGCTTTACCGAAGCTGATTTCTATCCGCCGATTGTTGGAAAAGACCGGCTGTTTGAAAGCCGCTTTGAAACATCAAGAGGAACCTATCTGCCGCCTGTGATCGAGGGTGTATACCCTGACACTGTGCAGACGGCCACCATGGCGCATGAGGGTGTGCGTGGCGCTGTTTACCATACACACCTCAAGCCCAGAAGAATTGATTAAGGAGAGAGCTTATGGCGAAATATGAAGACGGCAGCTATGGGTCTGCCGCCGGCATTGCCCTGATCGCAAAGGTTCTTGCTGGCCGCTGTGCGATGAAATACACGCGGGTGGCCGTGGGCAAGGGCAATATCCCGGACGACAAGACCCCGAAAACCATGACGGAGCCTGCCGATTATGTCATGGATGCCGTGATTGCGGGCATCACCAACCCGGTGGATGGTGAGTGCCAAGTCACGGTGCAGATCAACTCGGCAAATGTGGACAAGGGCTTCTACTGCACGGCGGTTGTCCTTTATGCAGAAGACCCCGATGAGGGCGAAGTCCCTTATACCTATCTTGTGCTGGAAAATGAACCTGAATGGATCCGCCCGGCAAGTTCGATTGTGGGCAAGCTGGCTACCATTGACCTGATCGCCGCCGTTGGTGATGTTGATACCGTGACGGCGGCAATCGACCCGGAAGCCATTGCAACGGTGGCGGCAGTAAATGACCTGCTCCAGCGGCACAATGAAGACCCGGAAGCTCATGCCGGCATCATCATGGATGCAGTGGGTTCCGCCATGAAGAAGCTGGAGGAGTCCGGTCAGATCATGGATCAGAAGACCGTGGAGACCATGATTCGCAAGGAGATTGCAGAACATGGCAGCGGTGGGTACTACGGTACATACTTTCTGACGCTGGCAGCATCGGGCTGGGAACAGGCTGATGCAGAAAGCCCGGACTACAGCTATACCTATACCGCAGAACTTCCCGACAGTACGAGTGCCCTCATTCCGAGCGGCGCACCTCTGCTGGGAAGTTTTCATATTGCCGAAGATGCGGGTGTCGTGAACGGATGCGAAACCGGGGATGGAGTGGTGAAGTTCTACTCCAAGGAAATCCCCGCCGCAGACATTTCCACTTGCATCATTCTGTTTGGCAAGGGAGGGGGTGGAGAGAGTGACTTGACCGTTGCGACCCGCGAACAGCTGGGACACGTTAAGATCGGTAACGGAATCGAAGTGACCGAAGACGGCACGATTTCGGCCAATGCAAAGGTGTCCGAAGATCAGATTGCAACTTCGGATGATACTTCCGAAATGCTGAAAGAAATTTATGGTGAGTAAATCACAGAAAATTTAGGAGGAAAACTACTATGGCTTACAATGAGAAACATCTGGCAAAACTGGCTGACCTGAAGGCACTGGGTACCAAGCAGAAAGAGGTCGCCGATGCTCTGGCGGCGCGTGTTGATACTCTGGAGAATGTTGGCTCTCAGGCCAACATCCTTGAGGGTGTCAAGGTGAACGGCACTGCGCTGGCTATTGCCAATAAGATGGTTGACATCCTGATCGCCACTGGCTCCAAGAATGGCAGCGTTTCCGTGAACGGTGCTGATGTCGCCATCAAGGGTCTGGCCGCTCTGGCTTTCAAGGCAAAGGTTTCTCAGTCTGACCTCGATGACGCGCTGGCTGCTGTTCTGGAGGGCAAGGCTGACAAGGCAACTACTCTGGACGGTTACGGCATTACCAATGCCTACACCAAGGATGAGATCAACGCCAAGATCAGCGCTGTCTATAAGCCTGCTGGCTCTGTAGCCTTTGCTGAACTGTCCTCTCTGTCTGAGAGCATTCTGGGCAATGTGTACAATGTCACCGATGCTTTCACTACTACCGCCAACTTTGTTGAGGGCGCGGGCAACAAATATCCCAAGGGCACCAATGTCGTGGTGGTCAAGGTCGGCGATGCCTTTAAGTACGATGTGCTGGCTGGTTTCGTTGACCTGTCCGGTTATGTTGAAAAGGAATCAGGCAAGGGCCTGTCTGACGAGAACTTCACTGCGGCCCTCAAGGATAAGCTGAACGGCATTGCGGCTGGCGCAAACAAGTATGTCCATCCCACCCACACCGCTGCTGCCAGCGGCTTGTACAAGACCACCGTGGATGAAGAGGGCCATGTGACCGCCACCACTCCTGTGACCAAGGATGACATCACCAATCTGGGTATCCCTGCGCAGGATACCACCTATGGCAAGGCTAGTGCCGCAGCTGACGGTCTGATGGCCGCTGCCGACAAGAGCAAGCTGGATGGCATGATCATTGCCACCGACAGCGAGGTTTCTGAAATGCTGGCCGAGGTATACGGCGAGTAAGTTCATAAGCATGGATAGCGGCGGGGATGTCCCGCCGCTTCCTTTTTTCGGGAGGTGATCCTATTGAGCGAAAAGCTCACGACCCTTTCCCAGCTTCGGGCTGTGTCCCAGAAGTCAAAAGATCGGGCGGCACAGGTGGCTGATACCGCGGCCGCTGCTTTGGATGAAATGGATGGAGTAAAAGCGGATAAAACGGAGTTCGTTTCTTTTTCTATCCCTGCAACTGGCTGGAAAACTGACAGCAGTGTTCCCGGCTATACGAACTACATCGACATTGCAATCAGCGGCTTAACGGCGGCTGACTATGTGGCGGTGGATGTTGCCCCGTCCAGTAGCGCAGTGGCACGAGCAGCAAATTTTGTTGCGACCGAAAGCCGTGCCGGCATCCTCCGGCTTCGTGCGGCATCGGTGCCAACAGCTACGATTTCGGCGCAGTACCACATCATCACGGCCGCAACAGCGGCAAAGGAGGGTTAATCTTATGGCATGGGGTCCTTTTAATGCTGGCGGTGGCGGCGGTTCGTCCGGCGGCACTGCGGCAGATATTTCCTACGACAACAGCAAGTCCGGCATTTCGGCGGCGAATGTGCAGGAAGCCATTGATGCGCTTTCTGTGCTGACCCTGACGATTCAGGCCGTGCCCGCCCAGAGCGGGAGCCTGACCTATACCGGCTCCACCCAGAGTCCCACATGGAAAGGCTATGACAGCAGCATGATGACGATCGGGGGCGTGACCTCCGGCATCAATGCTGGCACCTATACGGCCACGTTTACGCCCATCGGCAAGTATGTCTGGACGGACGGCACGCAGGAAGCCAAGAGTGTGTCGTGGACGATTGGCCGAGCCGCGGTCAAGAATGTGCCGGCACAGACCGGTAGCGTGACCTATAATGGCTCGGCGCAGTCCCCTGCATGGAGCAACTATAACAGTTCTCAGCTGACGATCGGCGGCACGAGCAGCGCAACCAATGCTGGTAGCTACAGCGCCACCTTTACCCCGACTGCCAATTATAAGTGGTCGGATGGGACGACTACGGCTAAGAGTGCTTCGTGGGCGATCGGAAAGGCGGCTGGCAGTATTACGCTGTCCGCAAGCAGCCTGAGCCTGACCTACCCGAAGACATCTGGCACCATCACTGTCACACGGCCGGGCAGCGGTACGGTGACTGCATCCTCTGACAATACGAACATTGCAACGGTGAGCGTTTCCAGCACCACCATTACGGTGACGGCAAAGGCGACCGGCAGTGCTACTATTACGGTCAGTGTGGGTGCAGACACCAACTATACTGCACCGTCCAGCAAGACGTTCACGGTGGCCGTTACGCTGGTGTCCAAAACGCTCAGCAGCAACAGTTGGGCAGTCATCAAGGCCGTCAGCGATGCCGGGCAGGGTGCAAACTATTGGTCTGTAGGCGACACCAAGAGAATCACTCTTAATGGCAAGGTCGGAGCCTATACGTTCTCCAACTTCAATGTCGATGTTTTCATCCTGGGCTTCAACCACAACTCCAGTAAAGAGGGAAGCAACCGCATCCACTTCCAGATTGGCAAAGTCAGCGGGAAAGCCGTTGCTCTTTGCGACAGCCAGTACAATGGCTCCGGCAGCTCGGCAATGTTCCACATGAATTCCAGTGACTCCAACAGTGGCGGTTGGAATGGATCGTACATGAGGAAAACCCTTTTGGGCAACAGCAATACCCCGGACAGCACGTTGGAGAACAGTCTGATGGCAGCGTTGCCGTCCGATTTGCTTGCCGTGATGAAGACTGTGACTAAGTACACGGATAATACTGGCGGTGGCAGCAACAGTTCCGGCAATGTGACAGCGACCGCAGATTATCTGTTCCTGCTGGCCGAGTTTGAGGTTTTTGGAACCAGGTATTGGGCCAACCAGTATGAGCAGAACAGTCAGAAGCAGTACGACTACTACAAAGCTGGTAATAGTAGAGTGGCCTATAATCATTCCGCCGTGTCCACGGCGGTGTGGTGGTGGCTGCGGTCTGCTAGTTACGACACCAGCTACGGTTTCTGCGACGTCGGTACTGGCGGAAGTTCCGGCTCTAACACCGCTTACTACTCGGCTGGTTTGCGCCCCGGCTTTGCCGTCTAATCCTCCGCAGAGCATCTGGCCTCATCACGCCCACGGAAGTGGGCGAAAGGCGCGAACTTTCCCTCAAAAAATCCAAAGGGCGCGTCAGCGCCCCGCGCGTTTTTTGAAAATGGCCTCAAAATGCTATCACTTAACTGTTTTTTGAACGCATACAAAGTCTCGGAAAAGCTATACAATACTGTCAAAACCTGTTCAACAGGAGGTATTGTATGGCAACTAACAAGCGTGTTTTCACCCTGAGATTGTCCGATGAAGTTTTTGACAAAATCGGTGTCCTTGCTACGCAAGAACACCGATCCATCACAAACTACATAGAGTATGTGTTGTTGAAGCATCTGGAAGAAGTGGAGCGAGAGCAGGGAAAAATTGATCTTGACAAAGGAGAATAACTCATGTCGGTTTTGAAGTCCAAGCGCACGGAAAGCAAGGCGGAGTTCGTCAATACGGCCAACCAGATTTATGTTGAAGCCCTGAACTTTCTGACCCGCCTTTCGGCCCGGTACTCTCGGCTGGTAGCGGAACCGGTTGCCAAGCTGGCCGGTGAGATTGTCGATTATGCGGAAAAAGCTAACAGCATTTATCCGTCTGATCCGCAACGTGTCGAGCTGCGCAAGGCCCATCTGATTGAGGCTCGTGCGTCGCTCATGGCTTTAGATGTTCGACTGACTCATGTGTACCTTGTGCTGAATCAAAACCCCGCAGGTGCCTTTACCAACTCAAAAGGCGAATCCGTTGGCTCGAAAGACGCAACGGAAAAGCTGGATAAGATGGCTCAGCACCTCGGAGAACTGATTGACAAGGAAAATGACCTTTTGAAAGGGTCGATAAAAAATATCGGCATAAAGCAAAGGCTTTGATGCCGACTGGGTGTGCGGCTGTTAATCTGCCTACTGGCGGTGTGGTGGTGGCTGCGGTCTGCTAATTACAACAACAGCAACAATTTCTGCGACGTCAATACTGACGGAAGTTACAACAATAACAACGCTAACTACTCGGCTGGTTTGCGCCCCGGATTTTACAGATACACGGTCACATGGAGTAGCCAAGTGCGAAAGACGACCGATGTAAAAGGAGCTGCACTTCCCTGGGTGAAAATCCCTAAAACTGCTCTCCGATGGCCTTACACGGACGCTGCTTGCATGGTGAGGAATGTGCCTAACCTCATTTCATGTGTAAGGACAACGCACTTTAGACGGCACCCAACAAGACATTTGTACGGAGGGCGAATATTTTGACAAGTCAGGAGCGCCATGAAGCACGATACCAGCGCCGCCGGGCAGCACGCCGAGCCAGACAGGAAGCTCGTTGTGCCGCCCTAGGTTCGTTGGAAGAAGTATTCAGTTACCACACGATGTTCAAATATGGCCGGAAATGCTGCAACGGTGTACGCTGGAAGCAGAGCACGCAGAACTTTGAGCGGCATCTGTTTTCCCACACAGCGAAGCAGCGGCGGCTTATTTTGGCCAAAAGGTGGCGGCCTAAGAAATACGTTCATTTCACGGTCTGCGAACGCGGCAAGATTCGTGGGATTGACGCTCCTCATATTACAGACCGACAAATCCACAAGGTCATCAGCAAGGAAGTGTTGGAGCCGCTTTACGACCCCAGCATGATCTATGACAACGGTGCAAGCCGGATTGGTAAGGGACTGCACTGGCAGATCAAGCGCATCAAACAGCAGCTGGCACGGCATTACCGCAAGTATGGCCGTGCGGGCGGGGTGTTGCTGCTCGACCTGAAGAAGTTCTTTCCTTATGCACCCCATTCTATCATCTATCAGCGGCACCAGCGGTATATCCTGAACCCTGATTTTCGGCGGATAGCAGATACCATTATTGATACTGCTCCCGGCGAATTTCCGGGCCGTGGGATGCCGCTGGGCGTTGAGCCGAGCCAACAAGAAATGGCGGCGATGCCCAGTGCCGTGGACAACTGGATCAAATGCCAGATGTCCACGCACAGCGCCGGGCACTACATGGATGATTACTGCATCATTCTCCCGGACATCGAAGATTTGAAAAAGCTGGGCCGCGCTATCGTGCGCCAGTTTGAAATCCGCGGCATCCCGGTCAACAAGAAGAAATGCAAGATCATCCCTCTGACAAAGCCTTTCCGCTGGTGCAAGGCTCGTTTTACCTTGACCGAGACCGGGAAAATCAAAGTCAATGGCAGCCGTGATGGCGTGAAACGTGCCCGCCGGAAACTCAAGCTTTTTCACAGGGAGTGGCTGGCTGGTAAACGCACTCTGCAAGAAGTTGCACAGTACATGGAATGCCAGACAGCTTATTATCGTAACTACAACGACCACGGGCGGCTGCTGCGTCTGCGGCGGCTTTGCTATGCAATTTTTGGAGGTAAAGTACCGTGTACAAAATCGTCAAAGCCAGTGATGGCACCGTCCTTGCCTTGACCGAGGACGTGACCTACATCAAAAAAGCCGACAACGGCTGTTATATCATCTGCCCGGAGCCTGATGCTTCGGGCATTTCTTATGCCGGTACGCCGTATCATCTGCTCGGTCGTGACCCGATGGGTGACGATCTGGAAAGCATTATGCTGGAGCAGACGGATATTGGAAGCTGGATTATGGAGGCGAAAGCCGCCATCGAGGATGCCGACGAGATGAACGTGGGTCAGGCGTATCGCCTGACCCTTCTGGAGCTGAATGTCTCCGATACGGATGACACTGAGAACACCTGATAGGAGGAAAAGGCAATGAGCAAAGCAACGGAAATGGTTCTGTATCGCACCTGCAAGCGCATGATCGAGCGCGGCAGTACCGATGGTCTGGCGGAGAAGATCGATATTTTCTACGCCGCCGGCAAACTGACCGATGAGCACTACGCCGAGCTGACCGGTATGCTCGCCGAGAAGAAAGAGCAGGTCTAACCATGGAGCATAAACGCTATATCGCCCGCCGCCGGGCGCGCTTCGACGGCATAGATGGAAAAGTGAATATTCCTTATGGAACCGTCCTGAGTAATCAGGGCGGTTTTCTTATACACCAGAATAAGCGCGTATGCACTATGAGCAGCCAGAACGCTCTGGACCACTTCGTGCAGGACGACGACGGCTCTGGTGACCTGCGGGGGAAGCTGGTTGACAGCATCCAGCGGTGCCTTGAGCGCCGGGATGCAGCCTACCAGACCCGATGGGATAAGGTCTGGGCATCGGCACTCTGCCAAAAGTACCGCCGCCCGGAATCGGACGACTACTGGCTGTGGGCGAGGGCGTTCTTTGATGCGCCGATACTGGACTTGCAGGCTATCGCCACGCTGGTACGGTGAGAAAGGGGGACGTGATCGATGGCGATTGAAGCTTATTCGTTGGCGAGGGATGGAGAAAAACAGCTCTCCGCCAATTTCAAGGTGAGGGAGTTTTACTGCCGGGATGGCAGTGACCCCATCTTCGTGGATTCGGAACTGGTGCAGTGCTTGCAGAAAATCCGAAACCACTTCGGCAAGCCGGTACATATCACCAGCGGCTACCGCACCGCCGCCTACAACGCCCGCAAGGATGTTGGCGGGGCAAAGTTCAGCCAGCATCAGTACGGGAAGGCAGCCGACATCTGGATCGATGGCGTGAGCGTTGATACGCTGGCGAACTACATCGACCAGTCCGTCTTGCCGAACACCGGCGGCATCGGGCGGTATTACAAAGATGCGGCCCATCCGAGTCGCAAACAGCCGTTTGTCCATATCGATGTCCGCAAAGCGCGGAGTCGGTGGCTGGGCTGACCTAAAACAGGAGGAAGATATTATGGCTGAGATTCTGAAAGGTTTTTTGATGATTTTCCCTGAGTGGCTGGCGGCTATCTTTATGATTGCCGGTCTGTGCGTTGCCATGCTGGCGGCAGTGCGGCTGGGCTATGGTCTGGCCGTGGCGAAGACGGCCTACAAATGGATCGTCAATGCAGAGGAGAAGTTCGGGGCCGGCGCGGGAGCAGAAAAGAAAGCTCACGTTATTGCTGTTTTGCGCGGGTACACCCCGGACTGGCTGGACTGGATTATCAACGAGAAGACGCTGGACTGGATCGTGCAGATCGTCTTCAATCTGACCAAGAAGCGGCTTGAAGCGTACATGACAAAAAAATCCGTAGAAACCACCACTGTGGCCCGTTTCGGTAAGGCGGGGGATGACAAGCGCAATGACTGACGAGGAACTGGAGCATCGCCTGACTGCGGTTGAAAACCGTGCGCAGAGCAACACACATCGGTTGGATGAGCTGGGAAAGCTGACCGATGCAGTGAACGGTATGAACACCAATATCAAGCTGACAATCCAGCAGCTCGAGACCACCAACCGAAGCCTTGAAATCGTGACGGCGCAGAACAAAAAGCAGGACGACCGACTGACTGCCTTAGAAAAAGCCCCCGGGGCTTTCGGCAATAAGCTCTGGTGGGCAGTAATTGCGGCGTTTATTTCTTTCCTTGTGGCCTATGAGCTGACCGCGCTTCTACATTAAATAAAATCCCCCTGCATTGACTTCATCGGCCAGTGCAGGGGGATTTTTTGTTTAATTGTATTTTTCAATGAGCTGTTTCACGGCGGCTTGAGCCTGCGGGGTGTCGGGCCGGTGTTCCCAGCCGCGTTCATAGCAGGCAGCTTCCTTGCACATGCTGGAAGTCGGATCGCCAACATACTCGGCAAGCCAGAGCTTTGAAATTCGGCCGTTGTCAATGCCGAAAACGCTTCCTTGCTCATAAATTTTTGCTTCCACATTGCTTATACCTCATTATCCTGCGGTGCGATCGCGGCCACGCCCATCCAGATCAGCCAGTGCTTGCCATCAGAGCTGCGTTTCCACTCACCGCCGAGCGTTTCAAATGCGGCAATCATGCCGTAGTAGCTGATTTCCGGCTCAATCGGGAGCCGCTCCCCATCATCGTTGTACTCGACTTGACCGACGGCAATGTCATCTTTGATAGAGGTCTGGGCGTATGCCCATTGGTTGTCCAGCCTTTCGGCCAAATGCTGGAGGGAAGCGCGAACATCGGAAATTTTCATTCTCATAGTCTACTCCTTTACCATTCATAGGAGCCGCGCCGCTGACGGGCTTCCATGCGCTCTTTTTCAATCATGGCGGCAATCCGGGACTTCTCTTTGGTACTGAACCCCCAAGCCTTTTCGCAGGGGATGGCAACAATGAAGCCGTCCTCATGGATGCCGTATTCATTGAAATCCTCGTCAACGTACCGCTTGCAGCTGTGCGGCCGGTCGTTGAAGTCATATTCGACCTCATCAGGAATGCGGGTCAGCTTGCCCCTGATGGGGAAGTTGTTCAGCTTTGCAAATTCTCGGATGGTCATGGTGCTTCTCCTTACTCAATCGCTTCTTCAATGCTGCTGGTGGCATCTTCCAGACTGCTTACTGCATCGGACAGGCTTTCGCAGATCTCTTCGATATGCTCGTACCGTTCGCCGCTCTGGAAGTTTTCGGGGATGTTGTCCCGGTATTCTTCTTCCTCAGTCTGGATTTCCTCAAGCTGAGTCTGGAGGGTCTCAAGCTGATCAATGATGGCCTGCAGGGCCTTTCTGCGCTCTCTGTTCATATATATTCTCCTTGATTTTTCATCGGTGGGTGGTTATAATTAAAAAGCAAGGGCGGCGGCTCCTACCCGCCGCCCTGCTCTTACGGATTACTTATTATCCGTGGGGGTCTCATTGCTCTGAATGATTCTGTTGGGTTTAATCGTGATCGTTATCCGCTCTGCAAGATCGGGATGTTCGACCAAGATTTCCAGCAGCTCTTTCAGAGCTTTTGCTTTTTCGTCCATCGGTCTGTTCTCCTTTCCGGTGAGCTTTCCGCTCCTCCTGACACCTATATTATACAGGATTTCCTTTATAATGTCAAGGCTTTTCTTAAAGAAAAACCTATATTTTTGAAAATATTTCTTGACAAAATACAGGAAATCATTTATACTTGCGGTGAGGTGATGAGCATGGATTTCCCAACGAAAATCAAAATGGCTGAAGCTGTTGCCAAAGTAAAAGAAGCTGAACTTGCCCGGCGGATGGACACCACCCCGCAGGCATTCAACCAGCGAATGAAAACAGGAAAGTTCAAGTATGAAGAACTGGAGCAGATGGCGCAGGCCATGGGCGCAGAACTTGTTGTGAACTTCCGCTTCCCGGATGGAACAGAGGTATGATAAAAGCCGCCAGTGTTTTTGAAGCGCTGGCGGCTTTCTTTATGCCGTGGGTAAGGGCTTTACCTGAGAAGCAGCAAAGAACGATGCCCGGTAGGTCTGGCCGTCCCCCTTGCTGCTGTGGATAAGCACCGCCTGAAACAGAGCTTTTGCGCCATGCTCTACCATGTACCCGGCGGCTTTCCAGCCTGCCCATGTGTTCACAGGCTCGGCCACACCGGCGGCTTGCTGGGCTTCCTCGATGCGCTGGGCGTTGATCGGCTCGGCCTTTGCACTGTTCCATGCCCGGTGCAGGCACTCGGAAAAGGCCGCAACGCCCTTTCGATACAGCTTCCATGCCTTGCGCATGATGACGGACAGATCAAACTTTTTCATAATGCCCTCTCTTTCTTTGGCTGAAAAGATAAAATAAAAAGCAGCAGGGGAGTGGGTTACTGACTTAGCATGCGCTCACGACTTACTGCGCTCCCGGCTCTTACTTCGCCCCTTGCATTCCGGTCGTACTCCCTTGCTGTGATTATAGTATCTTCCTTTTTGCCTTGAAAGACAACAGCAAAACCGACATTTTATAAAGAAAACAGATGATAAAATAAACAAATACATTTATACAAAAAGCCCGGATTGTGTATCCGGGCAGGGGAGAACAACTTACTTCTTTCGGGCCTTGTTTACGGTTTTCGGGATCCGGCGCACCTCCGTGACTCGAAGTTCCTCGTTGGGTTCACGGACAATCAGCTCATCAATGCCGCAATCCAGAGCTTCACAAATCAAATCCAGATCGTCAAGACTGATTCTTTCTGCAAAGTCGTGATACAGTTCATTGATGGTTTGAGCGCGGATGCCGGTTGCACGGGCAAGTTCCGTTTGCGTCATGCGCCTTTCGCCGAGACGCGTTGACAGTAAAATCCTAATCATAAGCCAATCTCCTTTATCCAAAATTCTACCGATTTCAAATCGGCTTAGCTGGATTTTGGCAGGAAACTACTACTTTCGGCAAATTCTTCCGAAAAACGGGTGAAAATAACAAAAATACCCCGGCTCTTTCACCAAAAACATGAAAGAACCGGGGCTTACCATTATTAACGAGTTGGTATCTCGCAGTACAGAACGAACACGCTCCCGACCATTTGAATGGTTACATTGGAGCCAAGAGTTCGTACCGTACACTTAGAGTGCGGGAGAAGGGGGTCGAACCCTCACTCCGTTGGAACTGGTGCCTAAAACCAGCGCGTCTGCCATTCCGCCACTCCCGCACGGAAACTTTATTTATAGTAGCAAGATTCGCCGCAAAAGTCAACTGCCGAAGGATAATTCCCTCTCTGCGTCCGCATAATAACCCCAAAAACAGCGAGGGAGGCCATGGGCGTGAAGAGAATGCAGCGGGCAAAGCTTGCGGCGGCATATCTGCTGCTGGCTCTTGCGGCAGCTTTGGGCTGGTTGTACAGCTGTCTGCCGGACCGGGTCTATCTGGAGCCGGGGCAAGCCTTATATCTTCCCCGCTTTGCATGGGTCGAGCCGCAGCGCGGCCATGGGAGCCGGAATGTCGCCAGCACCCGGGCGGTGGGCAGCTACCAGACGACGCTGACGCTGGGCGGGTGGCTCCCCATCAAGACCATCCGGGCGGTGGTGACAGAGCGGCCCAGAGTGACCGTCTGCGGTACACCGTTCGGTGTCAAGATGTTCTCCGAAGGAGCGCTCATCGTGGGATTTTCGGAGATCGGGCAGGCTGACGGCGGGACATCGAATCCCGCCAAGGAGGCCGGGCTTCGCCTCGGCGACCGGGTCATCTGCATCGGGCAGACCCGCACCGAGAGCAATGACGCCGTAAAGGAAGCCCTGGACGCTGCCGAGGGGCAGTCCGTGGAGGTCGTGTATATCCGCAGCGGTGAGCAGAAGCTGACTACCCTGACCCCGGTGTGGGACGGTGCCGCCGGGCAGTGGCGGGCCGGAATGTGGGTGCGGGACTCCTCCGCCGGTGTGGGTACACTGACCTTCGCCGACGAGGAGCTCGGCGTATTTGCGGGACTGGGCCACCCCATCAGCGACAGCGACACCGGCGAAAGCGTCGCCCTGCGCAGCGGCGAGATCGTTCCCTGCGAGATAACCGGCTGCAGTGCCGGAACGGCCGGAAGTCCCGGTGAGCTAAAGGGCCATTTCCTGAGCGCCCACGCCATCGGCACCATCCGTATCAACGGCGAGAACGGCGTCTACGGCACGACGCGCACCCACTTCTCGGGCCAGCTGCGGGAGATCGCGTTCGCGCAGGAAGTCGTCACCGGCCCCGCTGAGATATGGGCCACCATCGAGGGGGAAACGCCCCGCGCATACCGCATCCAGATCGAGCGGGTCAGCGACGCCGACCCCCGCCGGAATCTGGTCATCCGGGTGACCGACCCTTCGCTTCTGTCTGCGACCGGCGGCATCGTGCAGGGCATGAGCGGAAGCCCCATCCTCCAAAATGGGCGCCTCGTGGGTGCTGTGACCCATGTTCTGGTCAATGACCCCACCCGAGGCTACGGGATTTTCGCCCAGACGATGCTCGAACAGGCAAAAAACGCCGTTCAAAACGATGCCGAAGCGCAGATCGCAGAATGAACAAGAAGATTTTTATGAAAATTCCAGAAAATGTAAAAATTTCCTGTTGCAATCCATGGTAAAATATGGTAAAATCTAGACTGTAAAGGGAACTGCACACATTGGAGGATAGTACGATGGATAAAGTAAGATTTTTGATGTCGGATACCAGTGCGGATGTTACGGCAGCCTGCCGAGAGGCGCTGGAGCAAAAAGGCGTAGAAGTGACCGTCGTGGAAAAAGACGGCCTTCAGATTTTGCAGAAGATGCTTGCGGTGCGGCCGCAGGTGGTTTTGCTGGATGCCTTCATGCCCGGGCTGGATGCTCTGGCCGTCAAGCAGAAATATGTCGCTGCCGGCGAAACGCACACCACATTTTTCGTCACCGGCGCCTTCCAGAGCGAGGAAATGGTCCAGGAGCTGCTGGATGAGGGCTTCGCCTACTACTTTGTCAAACCCTTCGACGAGAATGTCCTTGCCAGCCGGGTGCTCAAAGTCGCCCACGGCCACCAGAAGCGGCTTATCACGGCCAGCGTGGACAGCGACGAGCTGAAGGTCACGGACATTCTGCATCAGATCGGCGTCCCCGCCCACATCAAAGGCTACCAGTTCCTGCGGGATGCCATCCTGCTCACCATGAACGAGCCGGAGTACATCAACGCCGTCACCAAGCGCCTCTACCCGGAGATCGCCAAGAAAAACGGCACCACCGCCAGCCGGGTAGAGCGGGCCATCCGCCACGCCATCGAGGTGGCATGGGACCGTGGCGATGTGGATACCCTGAACAGCTACTTCGGCTACACCATCCACAATCTGCGCGGCAAACCGACCAACTCGGAGTTCATCGCGATGATCGCGGATAAGATGCGCCTGGACAAGCGGCAGCAGGCGGGTTGAAAAGAATATTTTTCTGCGTCATTTTCCTGTGGCATGTTTCATTGATTGCCGGGTGCGAAATTATAAATTACGGTTCCCTCATAATATGGTAATAACAGGCCTCCTGTATCGATTTTCCAATGCAGGAGGCTCGTTTTATGTGCAAAAGGGATCGTTGGCGGAGCAGCACGGCCGCCCGCAGGCGGCAAGTGATCAGCCCGGTGGACTGCCATCACAACTTGACGAAAAATGCAAGAATCTCTATACTATAGAACAGAATAAACAAAGAAGGGAATGGATGGATCCCCTTATGCTGAAGATCGCATTTTGTGACGACGAGACCCAGGAGACCAGACGGCTGGAAGCTCTGCTGGAAGAATATGCGGCTGACCGCGGGCAGGACTTTGCCCATACGTCTTATCAAAGCCCGGTCGAGCTGATGGCGGAGGTGGAGAAGGGAACGCACTTCGACATCATCCTGCTGGATGTCCTGATGCCGGGCGAAAACGGGATGGCTGCGGCCCAGGAGATACGGGAATATGACTCGAATGTGAAGATCATCTTCCTCACTTCAAGCACGGAGTTTGCGGTGGAATCCTACGCGGTGGATGCATGGTATTACCAGCTCAAGCCCATCCGGAGAGAGGACTTTTTCCGCCTGATGGACTCGGCCTGTGCGGCCTGCACCAGGGAGCAGAAGCACAGCCTCATCCTCCGGAGCAAGAGCGGCATCGTCCGCCTGGAGCTGGAAGAGCTGGTCTACTGCGAGGTGATGGGGCGGACGCTCACGTTTCACCTGAACAACGGTGTCGTGCTGGAAAGCATGGGCCGGCTGGACGACCTCTGCGACCAGCTCGTGGAATACCCGAATTTCCTCCGTCCCCACCGCTCCTTCCTTATCAATATGGAGTATATCGCCAACATCGCAGCCCGCTCCATCACGATGCAGGACGGAGCCGTGGTGCCGCTGCCCCACGGGAAGTATTCGGAAACGAAGGACCGCTACCTGAGCTATATTTTTGACCGAAAGCAGGTGGTCATGTAGTGAACGCTCTTACTGTACCAAACGGCGCTGCCGTGGCGCTCTTTGGCATCGCACTCTCGGCGGCGTTCTGCGATATCCACTGGACGAAGAAGAACCGCATCATATTGGCGGTCGGCTCAGCAGCCATACTCTTGATGCAGGCGCTCATTACTTATATGGATAGCTGGACGGCGATGCAGGAGATGTATCCGCTTATCACCCATCTGCCGCTTGCCATCATCCTCAGCGTCCTCAGCGGAAAATGGCTCTGGCCCACCATCTCGGTGCTGGCGGCATATCTGTGCTGTCAGCTCCGGCGCTGGGTGGCACTGCTGATCATTGCGATGGTGCCGGGCATCAACTGGCTGCAGCCCGCCGTCGAGATTGTGGTCACGCTGCCGCTGCTGGCGGTATTGCTGCGCTATGTTGCCCCGGCGGCCCGCAGCTTTGCCCGGTATCCGCGCTCGATGCAGCTTCTGTTCGGCGTAGTGCCGCTGGCAGGCTACCTTTTCGATTATGTGACCCGTATCTACACCGACCTTCTCGCCCAGGGCAATCAGGCGGCGGTGGAATTCATGCCCTTCGTGTGCAGCGTGGCATATATCGTCTTTGTCCTCCGGGTCTCGGCAGAGGAGCGCACCCGCAGCCAGCTGGAACAGACCCGGAACAACCTCAAATTGCAGGTCGGCCAGGCGGTGCGGGAGATCGAGGCCCTGCGCACCTCCCAGCAGCAGACCCGCGCCTACCGCCACGACCTGCGCCACCATCTGCAATACATCTCCGCCTGCATCGAGAACGGCAGGGGAGAGCAGGCGCAGGAGTACATCCAGAGCATCTGCTCCGAGATAGAGGCCGGCAAGGTGACGACCTACTGCGAGAACGAGGCTGCGAACCTCATCTTCTCGTCCTTTGCGGGCCGGGCGGAGAGCTGCGGTGTGCCGCTCAACATTCAGGCTCATATCCCGCAGCTTATCTCGGTGGCCGAGACAGACCTCTGCGTGCTGCTCTCCAATGCGCTGGAAAATGCGCTCCGGGCCTGCCGCAGGATGAAAGCGGAGAATGGCCCTGCATACATTGAAGTTACTGCCCGGGAAAAGAACGGGCATCTCTTTTTGCAGTTCGTCAATCCCTGTCCGGAGGGGATACAGTTTGAAAACGGCCTGCCGGTGACCCACGCCGAAGGACACGGCATCGGTGTGCGCAGCATCTGCGCTATCGTGGAAAAATATAAAGGGCTTTCGGATTTCTCGGTGCAGGACGGCAGATTCATCCTCCGCGTTTCCCTGTGAGCCGGGTCGATTGAGCGCAGTTTCGGGGCGAATCGTGTCAAACTGTCCGCCGCAGGGGCAGAAAAGAGTATACTGGAACCAGACAAAATGTGCGCTCCGAATATCGCACAAGGAGGAAAAGTTTTATGAAATGTATCACTTCTCTTGCACTCAGCGCGGCACTTCTGGCCTCGCTTTCGACACCGGTGCTGGCCGCGCCGGCCATCTCTGTGGATGCGGCCCCTACGGCAGCTGTGCTGGAAGAGGAAAACTCTTTGTGGGAGCTTCCGCAGGCAGACACGCCGGACATGAGCAACACGGTCTGGTCGTTTGCCGGCGGCTACATCGACGGCGGCGAGATGACTCAGGCCGAGATGGACGAGTCTCTGGCGGCATACGGCGGTACGCTGCAGTTCACCTTTGACGCCGCAGGCGGCGCAAAGATGATCCAGGGCGGCGGCACGCTGAACGGCACTTACCAGTATCTCGACGACGGCAGTGTGGGCGTCATCTTCGACTACAACGGCGAGGAGCTGCGCTACGCCTGCATCTTTACCTGGACGGACGAGGGCGAGCTGCTCATGGTCGCCATCTCGGATGTGGAGGGTGCCGACGGCATTTACTTTGTCCGGTAAATTTGTTTCATCGTGTCTTTCGGATGCGATGCAGATAAGCCTTGTCCTGGAGCTCTGACTCTGACAGCTGCTTTTGCGGAAAGCAGCTGTCCTGCGGGAGCCGGAACGCCCATTCCCAGGGGAGGCTGGAGGAATCAGTAACGGCCCGGCAGAGTTTTCTGCCGGGCTTGTTCGTTTTCCGGGGCGGAGAGAAGGACTTTCCAGAAAAAAGTGCAAAAAAGTCAAAATATCCTCTTGCAATTTTTTCGGAGAGTGATATAATATTAAGGCAATCGTTTCCAAGGCCGCTCGAGGGGGTAGCCGATATTGAAGGTTGTGATGGGCACATACATTAAATATGGCCCCAATAAGTCAGAACCAGAAATGAGGTGAAAAGAATGAAACAGGGTATCCATCCGAACTACGTTGACTGCACCATCACCTGCGCATGCGGCAACGTCATCAAGACTCGTTCCACCAAGCCCGAGATCCACGTCGAAGTTTGCTCCAAGTGCCATCCTTTCTACACTGGTAAGCAGAAGCTGGTCGATACCGGCGGACGTGTTGAGCGCTTCAACAAGCGTTTCGGCCGTAAGTAATTGCAACAATTACAAGGCTTCCAAGAGCGTCGTTCCCTTTGCGGGGAGCGGCGCTCTTTTTGCGTCCGGCCGCGAAAACTGCCGTATCAGCGCAAAAGAAACAATATTTGGAAACGCACACAGGTTTATCTTATTTCTGACACATTTTCGGGCTAAAATGATGCAGATATTCCCGGGGACACCCGCAGAGAAGGAGCGTTTTTTGTGATAGAAGTATCCCACCTCACCAAGAAATACGGCAGCCGCCTTGCAGTGGACGACATCTCTTTCACGGTGGAGGACGGCGTCATCTACGGCCTGCTGGGGCCGAACGGTGCCGGCAAGTCCACCATCATGAACATCCTCACCGGTTATCTTGCCGCCACGGAGGGGCAGGTGACGGTGGCGGGCCATCCGCTGCCCGAGGAAGCCGACGCCGCCAAGGCCTGCGTGGGCTATCTGCCGGAACAGCCGCCCCTTTACCCGGAGATGACGGTGGCCGAGTACCTTGACTTTGCCGCCGAACTGAAAGGCGTCAAGAAAGCCGACCGCCCGGCACAGGTGCAGTCTGCCGCCCGCCGTACCGGTCTGGAAGAGGTCCTGCCCCGGCTCATCCGCGGCCTCTCGAAGGGCTACCGCCAGCGGGTGGGTGTGGCGCAGGCGCTGCTGGGCAGTCCGCAGCTCATCATTCTGGACGAACCCACCGTGGGCCTCGACCCGGCGCAGGTCATCGAGCTGCGCCGCCTCATCCGGGAGCTGGGCCGCACCCACACGGTCATCCTGTCCAGCCACATCCTCAGTGAGGTGAAGGCCGTCTGCGACAAGGCGCTCATCCTGTCGCAGGGGCATCTGGCCGCCGTCGTGGACCTTGCCGCCGAAGAGCGCGATTTGGAAGAGCTCTTCCTTGAGCTGACGGCTCCGGAAGAGACTTCGGATAAAAAGGAGGACTGATTCGATGCTTGCCATCTACAAGCGGGAGCTGCGCAGCTTTTTTCACGGCATGATGGGCTATCTGCTCACGGCCTTTCTGCTGGCGGCTTCCGGCATCTATTTTCTGGCCCTGAACCTCGGTTACGGCCTGACGGATTTTGGCTACTATACGCTCTACCGCACGATCTTCATGCTGCTGCTCTATTTCCCGGTGCTGGCCATGCGCTCGCTGGCCGAAGAGCGCCGCGCCCGCACCGACCAGCTCCTTCTCACCAGCCCGGTGTCCGTGTGGGGCATCGTGGTGGGCAAGTATCTGGCCCTCTGCACCGTGTTCACGCTGCCCTGTCTGGCCGACGGCGTCATGATCTTCGTGCTCTGGCTGCTGGGCGGCACGGCCTCGGCCTGCGGGGCAAATTTCGCCGCGCTGCTGTGCTATTTCCTGCTGGGCTGTGCGGCCATCGCCGTCTGCGAGTTCTGCTCCGGCCTCACGGAGAACCAGATCATTGCGGCAGTTATGGGCTTTTCGGCCCTGCTGCTGGCCTATATGATGCCCAGCCTCCGCAGTATGTTCAACGCCGGAAGCGCTGTGGCGCTGGTGGTCTTTACGGCTCTGTCGGCGGGAGCCTCCCTTGCGGTGGGCCTGCGCACCCGGAGCTTCACGCTGGGCTGCTTCTGCTTTGCGGCCCTCTGCGCCGGGCTGAGCGCCCTGTTCCTGCTGCGCAGCGCATGGCTCACCGAGGCGTTCAGTGCTGTCTTGAGCGCCCTCTGCCTGTTTGCGCCCTTTGAGGAGTTCGTCAACAACAGCTTTTCCATCCCGACGCTGGTCTATTATCTGACGGTGACGGTGCTCTTCCTCTTCTTTACGGCGCAGGGCATCGAGAAGCGCCGCTGGAACTGAGAGGGGGGCAGACTATGAAGAAATTTGAGAAAAAGAGCGCAGGCACGCTGGAACGGCTGCGGCTGCGCAGCGGCATCTATGCCTCGGCGGTCACGGTGCTGGTGGTCGTGCTGGCCGTCCTGCTCAACCTCATCGTCCGGGCCGTCCCGACGAAGTACACCGAGTTCGACCTCTCGGAGGCTGGGCTCTACACCCTCAGCGGCAGCTCCAAGGACATCGCCCACGCCCTGACGCAGGATGTCACCATCTACTATCTGGCCGAGACGGGCAGCGAGGACGTCATCATCACAAAGCTGCTGGACCGCTACGCCTCCGAGAGCAGCCACATCAAGTGGGAGACGAAAGACCCCGCCGTCTACCCGACCTTCGCCGCCCAGTACGGCGTGCAGTCGGCTGAGAACGGCAGTCTCATCCTCGTCTCGGGGGAGAAGAGCACCGTGCTGGCGGCATCCGACCTCTACGATTATGACTACTCCGACTACTACACCACCGGCAGCTACAGCGTGACCTTCGGCGGCGAAAATAAGCTCACTGCCGCCATCTACCGCATCACCAGCGGCGAAGAGCTCCACGCCTACTACACGACGAACCACGGCGAACAGCGCCTCACCGACACCCTGACCGACGCGCTGGAAGGCCAGAACCTCTCCGTCAGCCCCCTCGACCTGCTGACGGACACCATCCCGGACGACTGCGACCTGCTCATCATCAATGACCCGCAGCAGGACGTTGCATCGGCGGGCGGCCTCGTGGATGAGATGTCGGCCCTGCGCGCCTACCTGAAAAACGGTGGACATCTGATGCTCACCACCGACAGCTATTACTCCACCCCGAACCTTGACGCCCTGATGGCCGAGTTTGGACTGACCCGGACGCCCGGCCTTGTGGTGGAAGGGGACAGCGGCCATTACCTGAACGGCTACCCCTACTATCTGCTGCCGGATTACGCCACCGACACCGAGAGCGGCACGCTGGACGGCATCGACACCAGCCGCCGCGTCCTGCTGCAGATGGCGCAGGGCATCACCATCACCGAGACGGAGGGCATCGCCTCGGAAGCTCTGCTGGTCAGCACCGAGAGCTCCTACAGCAAGGCGGCGGGCTATGAGATGACCACCGCCGAGCAGGAGGACGGCGACCCCGACGGCCCCTTTGCGCTGGCAGCCTATGCTTCCAGTAACAGCACCGGCGCAGAGGTCATCTGGGTCAACTGCGGCAACATGGACAACGAGGCCGTCTACCAGACCGTTCCCGGCAACGTGACCTTCCTGCAGGGCTGCGCAGCCTCTCTGGCCGGGCAGGAGGGGGCCACCCTCGTGGAGTCCAAGGCGCTGGAAGCTGCGCCCATCACCATCTCGGGCCACACCGCCGCTGTGCTGGGTCTGGTGTTCGTCCTCATCCTCCCGGCGGCTGTGCTGGCCGTGGGCGCAGTGGTGGTGCTGCTGCGCCGCCGCAAGTAAGGAGGCACGCCATGAAAGCAAAACAGCATGCCCTCATCGTTTTGCTGGTGTTCGTCCTCGCCGCCGGGGCGGCGCTGGCCCTGCTGACCCACGCGAACCAGAAGGCCGAACAGGCCGCCAGTGAGGCCGAGGACGGCAGCATCCCGCTGCTGGATGGGACCACCGCTACGCTGGAAAGCGTCTCCATCCAGTATGGCGGTGAGACGCTGACGCTCCGGCCCTCTGACGACGGCTGGACGCTGACCGAGGACCCGGCTTACCATCTGGATGACTCGGCCTGCAGCACCATCCGCACCGCGCTGGCAGGCATGAAGGCCAAGTGCCAGCTCGAGGCGCAGCCCGGCGAGGACTATGGCTTCGATGCGCCCCAGCTTGTCGTAAATGTTTCGGCGGCGGGGGAGAGCACCACCCTCACCGTGGGAGCGGAGAACCCCGTCACCGGGGATGTGTACGTCCGGCGGGAGGGCGGCGACGCTGTCTACACCGTGGACGCGGCCAGGTTCCGCTGCATGGAGCAGACGAAGGCGGAGCTCTTCGGGGCGTTCAGCCCGGCGGGCATCACCGTCTCGGACATCGAGGCCGTGCGCTATACCCTCCAAAGCGGCGAGACGATCAAGCTGCAATCCGTATCCCAGCCCACGGAGGCCGACAGCACCACCTACCAGACCGTCTGGCAGCTCACAGACGAGCCGGATGCTGCGTTGGACACCGACAAGACGGACGCTCTGCTGGCCGCACTGGCCAGCTATGTCACCGGGCAGGACACTGCCGCCGACCCTTCCGCCTGCGGCTTCGACGCCCCGCTGGTGACAGCAGAGGTGACGACAGCTGACGGCACTGTCACCCTGACGTATGCCATCGGCACCAATGGCTATTATATGATGGTGTCGGGCGACAGCTCTGTCTACACCGTGGACGGCCAGACCGTGCAGGCCCTCTGCCTGACAGCCCGGCAGCTGAAAGCCGACACCTGAGAATTTATCCCAAAAGCACCCGCAGTTCTGCACTGCAGGTGCTTTTATGCTGTATAAGGAAACACTATATGAAAAATTGATGTAAAACCCGGGTGGGAAAAGCCCCCTCGGAGTCAAAGTTTCGGCAAACATCAGCAGAGTGATTGACATTTTGACAAAGATTGTTTAAGATAGACAAGACAGGGCAGAATAACTGCGCAATATTACGGTCGTCATGGATGTTGTGCGGGGATGAGTCTGCTCCCACAGCCAGCACATATTGGATGGGCGAGGCGTTTTTGCGTCAGACAAGGAGGGCTTCCGCAGCAATCCTGACGGATTGCAAGGGAGAACGACGCGGTATGACACGAAAAAGGCCGTTCAGACGGTGTGGGATGGCTGCGGGAGCAGACTCAAAGTCACCCTGGTACGAGAGGATGGGGGGAGTAAACCCCTGTCTTTTTTCGTATCTGAGTTACAAGGAGGATATAGGAAAAAATGAACAACTCGGTGATCGTTTCGCTGCGAGACATCGTAGTGGAATTTGACGGTCAGCGCATCCTGGATGGGCTGAACCTCGACATCCATGACAAAGAGTTTGTGACGCTGCTGGGATCCTCCGGCTGCGGCAAAACCACCACCCTCCGCCTCATCGCGGGCTTTCTGGAACCGACGTCCGGCAAGGTGCTGCTGAAAGGAGAGGACATCACGGGCGTACCGCCCTACAAGCGTCCGGTGAACACCGTGTTCCAGAAATACGCGCTGTTCCCCCACCTGAACGTCTTTGAGAATGTGGCCTTCGGCCTCCGCCTCAAGAAGATGGACGAAGAGACCATCCGCCGCAAGGTGCGGGATATGCTGGAAGTCGTGGGCCTGAAGGGCTTCGAACGCCGCAGCATCGGCCAGATGTCCGGCGGCCAGCAGCAGCGCGTGGCCATCGCCCGCAGCCTGGTCAATGAGCCGGAGATCCTGCTTCTCGACGAGCCTCTGGGCGCCCTCGACCTCAAGCTGCGCAAGGAGATGCAGCTGGAACTCAAGCGCCTGCAGCGCGAGATGAACATCACCTTCATCTACGTCACCCATGACCAGGAAGAGGCCCTGACCATGTCCGACACTGTCGTCGTCATGAACGGCGGCAAGGTGCAGCAGATCGGCACCCCCGAGGACATCTACAACGAGCCCAAGAACGCCTTTGTCGCCGACTTCATCGGCGACTCCAACATCGTGGACGGCGTGATGTACCGCGATTTCCTTGTCTCCTTCTCGGGCGTCGAGTTCCCCTGTGTGGACCGCGGCTTTGCTCGGGAGGAGAGCGTACAGGTGGTCGTCCGCCCCGAGGACATCGAAGTGGTCTCCCCGGTGGAAGGCCAGCTGGTGGGCGTCGTCAATGACGTCATCTTCAAGGGCGTCCACTTCGAGATGCATGTGGAGTGCGAGGGCCGCGAGTGGCTCATCCATTCCACCCGCGCCTGCACGCCCGGTGAGACCATCGGTATGCGCATCGGCCCCAACGAGATCCATATCATGTCGCGTTCGGAGGGGTGAGGCCGCATGAAGATTTACGATAAGAAACTGGCCTGTCCGTACTTTGTATGGATGGTGCTGTTCACGGTGGTGCCGTTGTTCATCGTGGTGTATTACGCCCTCACCGACTCCGCCGGCAGCTTTACGCTGGACAATCTGGTGACCGTCAGCGGCTATGGCTCGGTGTTCGCCCGCAGCCTGCTGCTGGCCCTCATCTCCACCGTCGTCTGCCTCGTCATCGCGTTCCCGGTGGGCTATTTCCTCTCCCGGCTGCGCGTCAACAAGCAGCACATCATGCTGATGCTGGTGATGCTGCCCATGTGGATGAACTTCCTGCTCCGTACCTACGCATGGATGGGTCTGCTGAGCGTCAACGGCCCCGTGAACGCCGCTCTGGGCGTCTTCGGCCTCGGACCCTACAACATGCTGAATACCTCCGGCGCTGTGGTGCTGGGCATGGTGTACAACTATGTGCCGTATATGATCCTGCCCCTCTACACCAGCATGACCAAAATCGACCAGAGCATCGTGGAGGCGGCGCAGGACCTGGGCGCTTCCACCACCAAGACTTTGTTCCGGGTGCTCATCCCCATGAGCATCCCCGGCATCAGCACCGGCATCACGATGGTGTTCGTCCCGGCGGTGTCCACCTTCGTCATCAGCCGTATGCTGGGCGGCGGGTCCAACCTGCTCATCGGCGATCTGATCGAGATGCAGTTCCTCGGCAACAGCTACAACCTCAATGTCGGCTCTGCCATGAGCCTCGTGCTGATGGTCATCGTGCTGCTCTGCATGAGCTTTACGTCCAGCTTCGACGAGGATGAGATGGAGGGTGTGTCCTGATGAAAACGAAACATCTGCGTCTGATGCAGCGCGCCTACGTCATCCTGTTCTTCTGCTTCATGTACCTGCCCATCGCGTACATGGTCGTGTTCAGCTTCAACCAGAGCAAGGGCTACGCCCTCTTTACCGGCTTTACCTTTAAGTGGTACACCAGCCTGCTCCACAATGAATCCATCCTGCACGCGCTGTGGGTGTCGCTGTATCTGGCACTGTTCTCGGCGGTCATCGCCACGGTGCTGGGGACTGCGGCGTCTCTGGGCATCGCCTCCATGGGGCGCAAGAGCCGCCTGCTGGTGACGAATATCACCTATATCACCACGGTCAACCCCGAGATCATCACCGGTATCTCCCTGATGATGCTCTTTGTGGCATACCAGCGCTTTGCGTCTGAGCTGGACTTCCTGCCCGACAACATCATGGGCTTCCCCACGCTGCTCATCGCCCATATCGCGTTCAACGTGCCGTATGTCATCTTCAATGTCACGCCCAAGCTCAAACAGCTGGACATCAAGCTGTTTGAGGCGGCGCTGGACCTCGGCTGTGACCCCCGGCAGGCATTTTTCAAGGTCATCCTGCCCGAGATCAGCCCGGCCATCCTGTCGGGCTTCCTCATCAGCCTGACCTACTCCATCGACGACTTCATGATCTCCTACTTCAACTGCGGTACGGTGGAGACGCTGCCCATCGCCATCTACTCCATGACCCGCAAGAAGGTCAGCCCGGAGATCTACGCGCTGTCCACCATCATGTTCGTGGTCATCCTGAGCATCATCCTCATCTCCAACGCCATGGAGAGCCGCGGCTACCGCCGCGACCAGCGCACGCTGAGAGGGGGAGATGTCAAATGAAGCGTTTCGTCATTCTTCTGCTGACGGCTGTGCTGGCGCTGACCATGCCGCTGTCGGCTCTGGCAGCGGGACAGATCGAGGTCACGGAGGACATTTCAGTCTCGGATGACTACGACTGGACCCGCTTCAAGGGCCAGAACGTCACCCTGAATGTCTACAACTGGGGCGAGTATATCTCCAACGGTTCCGACGACAGCGTGGACGTGGTGGCGGCCTTTGAAAAGCTGACCGGCATCAAGGTCAACTATACCACCTTCGACTCCAACGAGTCCCTCTACGCCAAGCTCAAGTCCGGCGCGGCCAACTACGATGTCATCATCCCGTCGGACTACATGGTCGCCAAGATGATAAGCGAAGGGATGCTGATGCCGCTGGACTACAGCAACATCCCGAACTTCCAGAACATCGACGAGGAGTACCGCAACGGGGACTATGACCCCGAGAATGCCTACACCGTGCCTTACACCCTCTGCACCACTGGCATCATCTACAATACAAAGATGGTAGACGAGGCCCCCACCAGTTGGGCAGACCTGTGGGACGAGAAGTATGCAGGCAACATCCTGATGTTCAACAACAGCCGCGACGCCTACGCCATCGGTGCGTTCAAGAGCGGCAGCAGCGTCAACCCCCAGACGATTGAGGAAGTGGATGCGGTGGTGGACGAGTTGAAAGCCCAGAAGCCTCTGGTGCAGGCCTATGTCATGGATGAGATCTTCGATAAGATGATCGGCGGCGAGGCGGCCGTCGGCGTCTACTACTCCGGCGACGCCATCACCATGATCGATGACAACCCCGACCTGGCCTGGGTATTCCCTGAGGAGGGAACGGTGCTGTCGGTGGACAGCATGGCCATCCCGGCCACCAGCGAGCACGAGGAAGCCGCAGAGATGTTCATCAACTTCATGTGTGAGCCGGACGTCGGAAAGGCCAATATCGAGTATATCGGCTACACCACCCCCATGCACTGTGTATGGGAGATTCTGGATGAAGACCTCAAGTACAGCGAGATCGCGTACCCCTCCGAGGACATTGCGGCCAAGGAAGAGGTGTTCACTGCCCTGAGCGATGAGGTCAACAGCGAGCTGGACGTGAAGTGGAGCGAGATGAAGAGCTACGACGAGGGCGGCAGCGGGTATCTGTTCCTGATGCTGCTGGCGGCGATGCTGGCTCTGGCCTGCTTCAATATCTGGCGCAAGGTGCGCAGGAAAACGCGCAATATGTATTGAACCTGAGGGGGGCTGTGCGGAGGCGTACAGCCCCTTTTTATAAGGAAAGGGAAAGAATATGAGTGAATACAGAAGCTATACGGAGCAGATGACCGTACTGGACGGCGACAGCGACTTCCGCCGCCGCCTGAAGCCCAGCGCCCTGTTCCGGTATGTGGAACAGGTGTCGGCAGACCACGCCCGGGCTTACGGCGTGGACCACGCCTTTTTCAGGGAGCGCCACAGCGCATTCCTCGTGGGCAAGCAGGCCCTCAGGGTCTGGCGGATGCCGGGCCGTGCGGAGAAGCTCGACCTGACCACGGCCTGCGAGGTGTTCAAGAAAGGCACGATGAAACGGCTGACCACCATCACCAGCGAAACAGGGGAGAAGCTGGCCCTCGTGGACTGCCGCTGGATGATCGTGGACACTGAGGCAGGGCGCATCCTGCGCACCCCCGGCTGGACGATGCCGGACTTCCAGAACGACGACCTGCCCGAAGAACTGCCCCAGATCGTCCACAAGAGCCAGCCGCTGACGGCGGCAGGGGAGCGCCGCGCCAGCTACTCCATGTGTGACCTCAACGGCCATATCAACAACTCTCTCTATCTGGACATCGCCTGCGACGCTCTGCCGCAGGAGGTCGTGGAGTCTGCGCCGCTGTCCTTCGCTTCCATCAAGTACCACCGTGAAGTGCCGATGGGCCAGACTGTGCAGGTATTCTATGCCCCCTCAGGAAACGGCTGGTATCTGCTGGGCCGGCGGGAGGAGCACGCAGCCTTTGAGTGCTATCTGGAATTCGGAAGCTCTGTCACAGAATCTTTACAAAAATAATTACAAAGAAATTACAAAAAACTATTGCAAAAATCCTTCAAAAGAGTTACAATATGGTTACAGAAAGGGCAAGGCCCTTCTGGATCATGAAATCTTTTTCTTCTTGTTTTTTGGAATATCGGGTGTCTGCCATCCTCCTCCGGCTGTTCTCCTTCACAGCTGCCGGCCGACACCGCACAGGCGATATTCCGCTTCGTGTGCAAAAGAGCCCGTCTGGTTTCGGACGGGCTTTTTTGCGTCCAAAAATCCGGAGAAATCGGCCCACAGCGAGGGAAAGTATGACCTTAGGTCAATTTGCCTGTTTTTCTGCAAAGGACATTTATAAAGTTTGGCGGGGCAGGGGTTTGTATTCCGCGTGGGTTTGTGGTAAAGTATATACAATCAATTCCTGAGTCGAAAACATGAAATTGTTTTGATGTTGTTTGATATGATCCGTTGCGGATGCGTTAAGAGAAAAGGAGTTTGAATATGGCTTATTTTTACGAAGAACCCTCCCGTACCTTTGGCGAGTACCTGCT